>ENA-OPSW01000308-OPSW01000308.1-human-gut-metagenome-genome-assembly--contig:-NODE-308-length-46669-cov-2.955121_pt1 | contig 46669 bp, 68 predicted proteins | sample MGYA00241463_ERZ501918 | MGnify/ENA primary metagenome ERZ501918 (study PRJEB25962, sample SAMEA2042443) | human gut metagenome | biome: human gut; feature: human-associated habitat; material: faeces... | reverse complement strand
CCAAAGAGAACTCAACCCGAATCTTTTTCGAGTCGACCTCACCCTTGGAAAGCAAAACAACCGTCTCGACGTGATAAGTGCTCGGAAAAAGATCCACACACCCAATCCGTTCTACCTGATATCCTCTTCCCTGCAGAAGCTCCAGATCTCTTGCCAGGCTGGTCGGCTTGCAGGCAATATAAACCATTCTTTCCACACCAAAATCAATGATCTTTTCCAGTGCTTTCGGATGCACACCGTCTCTTGGTGGATCCAATACGATCAGATCCGGTACTTCACCCAGATCATCGATTACTTTCAACACATCTCCAGCCCAGAAGGTACAGTTATCGAGTCCATTTAAAGCAGCATTTTCTTTTGCAGCCTCTACAGCCTCTTCAACGATCTCCACACCTACTACTTTTTTTGCCACTGGTGCAAGGATCTGTGCAATCGTTCCGGTTCCACTGTAGAGATCAAAGATTACCTTATCTTTCGTCTCACCGATATAAGATCTTGCTGCCTCATAAAGCACTTCCGCGCCAAGGGAATTAGTCTGGAAGAAAGAAAATGGTGTGATCTTGAACTTCAGTCCCAGAAGTTCCTCATAGAAATAATCCTGTCCATATAAAATTTTGGTTCCTTCATCTTTTACCACATCCGCAAGGCTGTTGTTGGTTGTATGAAGAATTCCGGCAAGCTTCCCATCATAAGAAAGACCGGTAAGCTTTTCCACCAGTCTGGCTTCATCTAGCTGTGCCTCCGATGTTGTTACCAGATCAATCAGAATTTCTCCGGTGCGAACTGCCTTTCTCACAAGAAGATGACGGAAAAATCCAGTATGGCGCATTCTGTGATAATACGGAAGACCTGTATCTGTCGCAAACTCCAGAACAGCCTTTATAATTCGTCTGAAATCCTCATCCACAATCTTGCATTCTGTAACATTTACAATATCGTGAAAGCTGCCTCTTTTATGCATGCCAAGTGCAAGAGGTCCGTCCTTATATTCGTCTCCAAAAGAAAATTCCATTTTATTGCGATATGCCTCTCTGACCGGGCTTTCTTTAACACCCTCCCAGATATAATCACCATCAACCGCCGCATCCATCATTGCATGGATCTGCGCTTCCTTCATCTCCACCTGCTTTTCATACGGCAGATTCTGATAAGTGCATCCGCCACAAACTCCAAAATGCGGACATGCCGGCTGACATTCTTCCGGTGAATGCTCCAGAATTTCCAGAAGCCGTCCCTCTGCCTGACCTTTTCGTATCTTATTCACCGCGAAACGCACCTTTTGTTCCGGAACGGTATTCTTCACGATCACTTTTTTTTCTTCGTCCTCTACCACGGCAAATCCTTTATTCGGGAAATCTACCCTTTCTATATATCCTTCTAATATCTGTCCTTTTTTCATCTATCTATATACCCTCACATAGAAAAGGCAGGAATCTTTGACAATTCCTGCCTTCGCTGCTTTCTTAATATTACTGTACTTCATCTTCATCACTGAAGAAATCATTGTCGAAATCATCGTCAAAATCTTCTTCAAAGTCTTCCAGATAATCCGGAGTAAAGAAACAATATACTGCATATGCAATTGCTGCAACTGCTGCTACCGCACCGATAATTGCAAGAATCCAGAGAACAGTTGTCTTCTGATCATCATCTTTCTTATGCATCATATCGTTGAGTTTCGTTGTTGCAAGTAATTCTTCGATTCTGTTCATCTCCATACACGCCCTTTCTGCCGTCACTCTCTGCTTCGGCTCACTCATTGTTTATAGCTAGTATACCACAAATCCATGCATAATTTCCACCATATTGCACAGATTTTCCGAAAAAGAATGTGTTTCTTAGGCACATAGTGCAATTTTAGTCAATTTTCTGCAGTTTTGCAAACATGGCAAACATCTTCTTCGTGCCCGCCGTATCAAAGTCCACAGTCACTTCATAGTCTCGTCCGCCTTCTGTGATCTGTGTCACCAGACCTTCCCCAAACTTAATATGACGCACTCTGTCCCCCACATCATATCCCGGACCTTTTCCCTTGGTCACAGTAAACTGCTGTGCAGGCTTTGTCGCTGCGAACGCTTTTGTCGCAAATGCCTGCTTTGCCTGACGGTAAGTAGATACCTTTGGTTCCTCCTCTGTCTGCTCTTTTTTGAACAGGGCACCGGTAGAAAGCAGACTCAGCGGAATCTCTTTTAAGAATCTGGACATCTTATTATACTGTGTCTCACCATGTACCATCCGTCGTCTTGCACAGGTCAGCGTCAGATTCTCCTTTGCACGGGTAATTCCCACATAACAGAGTCTTCTCTCTTCTTCCAGCTCTGCCGGATCATCTGCCGTGATCGTCATATAGCTTGGGAAAATCCCATCTTCCAGGCCGGCGAGATAGACATGTGGAAATTCCAGGCCTTTCGCACTATGTAAAGTCATCAGCACCACATAGTCCGTCTCCTCATCAAGACTGTCGATATCTGCAACCAATGCCACTTGCTCCAAAAAACCGGAAAGTGTCGATTTTTCATCTTCTGCTTCACAGGACTCCTCGTATGCAACAATTTTATTCCGAAGCTCTTCAATATTTTCCAGACGGCTTTCTGCTTCTTCATCAGAATCTGCCTGCAGTTCTTCTACATATCCAGTTGCATCGATAATCTCATCCATCAATTCCGCTACACTCATGCGTTCGCCTTCGGCTTTAAAATGCTCAATCAGGGCTGCAAAGGATTCGATTTTGCCAAGCGCACGTCCGATTCCCGGAACCGATCCTGCAGCCAGGATTGCTTCATAGAAACTGATCTCCCGTTCCGTTGCATAATCCTGCACCCTTCCGATAGTTGTCAGTCCGATTCCCCTCTTCGGTACATTGATGATCCTCCGTACTGCCAGATCATCTTTTCCATTATCTACTGTTTTTAAATATGCCAGCAGATCCTTTATTTCGCGTCTTGCATAGAAGTTTACTCCACCAACGATCTTATACGGAACATTGGATACCACCATCTTTTCCTCGAATATACGTGACTGCGCATTGGTTCTGTATAAAATAGCGAAATCCTTATATTCTCTTTTTCCACTGTTCACCTTGTCTTTGATATCACTGACAATATAATCCGCCTCATCGTAAGCAGAATCAAACTGACGGAACTGAATCTTCTCACCCTCACCATTCTCGGTCCAGAGCGACTTCTCTTTTCGTCCTGTATTGTGACGGATCACTTCATTTGCGGCGTTCAGGATTGTGGATGTGGAACGGTAATTCTGTTCCAGCTTGATCACTTTCGCATTCGGATATTCTTTTTCAAAATTCAGGATATTCATGATATTCGCACCCCTGAATTTGTAGATCGACTGGTCGTCATCACCAACTACACACAGATTCTGATACTTACCGGCAAGAAGGCTTACCAGCTTAAACTGTACCGTATTCGTATCCTGATACTCATCCACCATGATATAACGGAATCTTTCCTGATAATACTCCAACACGTCCGGCTGTGTCTGAAGAAGCTGTACTGTCTTTAAAAGCAGATCGTCAAAATCGAGTGCATTGTTAGCTTTCAGCTGCTTTTCATACTCGGTATAAACCTGTGCAATCTTCTTTTTCGCCCAATCCCCTTCCGCACGAAGTGTCATCTCTTCCGGTGTGACAAGCTCATCTTTTGCAGAAGAAATCGCACTAAGAAGCGACCGTTCCTTAAACATTTTCGTATCAATCTGCAAATATTTACACACATCCTTGATCAGTGTCTTCTGATCATCTGCATCATAAATCGTAAAATTTGTATCATACCCAAGCCGGTCAATATATCTGCGCAGGATCCGCACACACATTGAATGGAAGGTGCTCACCCAGATACTCTCCGAACCGAATCCAACAATCTGATCCACTCTCTCACGCATCTCCCCGGCTGCCTTGTTCGTAAATGTGATCGCCAAGATATTCCATGGGTTCACACCTATCTGATCGATCAACCAGGCAATCCTGTGTGTAAGGACACGTGTCTTACCGGATCCTGCTCCGGCAAGGATCAGAAGCGGGCCCTCTGTATAGAAAACGGCCTCCTGCTGTCTGTCATTTAATGTATCATAAATACTCATATTTTTGTTCCTCTTTCTTCTCCTCTCTCGAGGCTCTATTGCATCATTATATTATAAAAAAAGTGGGGTGTCAAAGAATCTCTCGTCCCTATTTTTCGTCGTAAAAATAGAAAAATCCAGCTCCTTTTTTCTTATCTGTAAAATTTTGCAAAATATCTGGACTTTAAAATTTTAATGTGCTAATATGTCATTGTATGAATGAGTGGGGCAGTTTATGTCACACTCTTATTGATTATTTGTCATGGAGGGATAATATAATGAGTAGAAAAATCAGAACAGAAGCGGTCGATTCTTTATTTGATGCCGTTCTCAGTCTGAAAAGCAGAGAAGAATGCTACACATTCTTTGAAGATGTCTGCACGATCAATGAGCTTTTATCGCTTTCACAGCGTTTTGAAGTAGCTAAGATGCTACGTGATCAGAAAACATACCTGGAGATTGCAGAAAAGACTGGTGCTTCCACAGCAACAATCAGCCGCGTAAACCGCTCTCTTAATTATGGTAATGATGGATACGATATGGTATTTGAGAGACTTCAGGCAGGGGCTGAAGAATCCGAATCTTAATTTTACAGACACCGGCAGGAGTTGGTAGTAACAGCTATTGCCAAACACATAATAGCAAAAAGGAACGAATTTCAAAATCTGAAATCCGTTCCTTTTTTTATTCTTCTTAAAAAAGCTAACGCTTTTATTTTTTCTTATTCGGCTTTGGAAGTTCGTCCACCATTTTTTCAATCAGTTGCTTTTTCACATACACATCAAAACTGAGATTACAGATAAAGGCAAACTTCTGAAGCTGTTCTCTTTCTTCATCATCCACACATACAAAAGAATGCTCAGCAGTCTCATACGCCTTACGAATACTATCCTGCAACTCTCCGATCCTGCTTTTTTCCATCTTACAGACTTCTTCATAGATACTTTCCATGTCAAATTCCGAATCCACAGCAAAATATTTGTCTGTCAGTGGCTTTAACAAAATCTCAATATCTTTGATTGAGAGCAGGTTCTTAAAATAATAGACAAAAATTAAAACCAGAAGGTGCTCTTTGGAATACTTTTTCTTATTCGGAGGCGGAAGCAGATTGTTTTTCGCATAATTATTGATCATCGTTTTCGTCAGGATCTTATCATCCTCATAACGCTTCGTCGAACTGAGCTGTTCCTCCATAAAAGTTGTTACCTGATCCATATATAAATCTATATTCGGAATATCTACCGGATGAATATAATCAATTCTGCCGACACTTTCCAGGATACTGTTTAATAAATCTTCCGTATTTATCGTCATTCTTTTTCACCTCAATATAGATATTATATAGTATTAAAAACTAGATATCAAGTCTTTTCTCTATCTTTCATACAGACTTTTTTAACGTAAATGACGTATTAACAATTCACTTTTTTCTGTTTCCACATATTCCGTTTATACTGAATACATGATTTCAGAAGCTCTGCAGAAGTATTAACGATCAGTTCTTCCGGAAAATGACTCTCCTCGATCACCGGAAGCGCATAACTGTAATCTGCAAGATCTACATCCATATGTGCGTCGCTTCCCATCGTAACCGGAACTTCGTATTTCTTACAGTATTCCAGCATTTTTAAATCATTTTTCCTGGTATCCACGCGGAATCCGCCAGGTCTTAACGAACCGTTATTTACCTCCAGAACGGTTCCTGTCTCTTTTGCTTTTTTGGCCAGCTGTTCATAATCCACCGGATATCTTCCGTCATCCGGATGTCCAATAATGTGAATCAGCGGATTCTCCATTGCCGCAAGGTATGCCGCCGTGATTGCCTCTTCCGTCCGCTCGCCTTTATAACAAGGTCCATGAATACTTGCAATTGCAATATCCATCTGACAAAGTGTGCTCTCCGGAAGGTCAACCTCTCCCTTTTCATTCATAATATTCAGTTCCACACCCATGAACAGTCTCACGCCGTACATTTCACGCGGTACGATATGCAGATTCTGGAAATAGAACTCATGACAGGTTCCCGGCATCTGCGGTGCATGTTCAGTCAGTGCAAATGCCTCCAGTCCTTTCTCTTTCGCCATCTGTGCCATCTCACGTATCGTATTGTATGCATGTCCGCTGACAATGGTATGTGCATGTGTATCTAAAACTATTTTCATCGGTCTTTCCTCCTGCCTGCTCTTTGTCTGTGTTCTCACAGCTCATCTTTTCTTATATTCTTATGATAAACTGATTCTTTCTTTTTTACAATCCGTTTTTCCCCACTGTTTTCATTTCTAAAATTTCTATAAAATGTGCAGTGTTTTTGTTGTCACATGGTACAATAGACTATAAGAATATTTAACGAAAGAGGTTTTTTTATGAATCTTTTAGCAGCACTTGCAAGTGTACGGATCTTTCCCAGAAAAGTTTCCCATCAGACACTGACTACCCGTTGGGGAAAAGCTCTTGATCCGCAGCACATACTGGAAGAATATCCACGTCCGCAAATGATCCGCGATCAATATATCAACCTGAATGGAGAATGGAATTACACAGTTCTTTCAGAAAAAAATACCATAACCAAAGAAGGAACTCTTCTCGTTCCTTTTTCTCCGGAAGCCCCTCTTTCCGGTGCCGGTTTCCAGTTAAAGCCGCACGAAAAAATGCTCTGTGAGCGCCTGCTGTCAGTCAAGTGCCTTCCTTCCGACGGATCCCGGTGCATCTTGCATTTTGGTGCAGTCGATCAGTATGCGAAAGTTCTGGTAAATGGAAAAGTAGTTGTCTCACATATCGGCGGATATCTTCCATTTTCTGCTGATATCACAGATGCTCTGCAGGAGGGTTGCAACACTCTGACTGTACACATTGAAGACCGTTCCGACACTTCTTATCACAGTGTTGGAAAACAGAAATTAAAGCGTGGCGGAATGTTCTACACTGCCCAGAGTGGAATCTGGCAGACAGTATGGATGGAATGGGTTCCGGCTGTCTATGTCAAAAAACTGGAACTCACCCCTTTATATGAAAAAGAGACGGTACATGTATCCCTTCTTTTAAATCATCCGATTTCCGGATGCAGCGATGCCGAAGCGGTTGTCTGTCACGTCAGAGACATGGACGGTCGCCTGATTTCCAAAGGGATCTGCACCAATCAGTCTGACTCTCTTTGCTGTTACTCCTGCTACTGTGACGTCAACAATATGCATCCCTGGAATCCTGATGATCCTTATCTTTATACAATTGAGATACAAGCAGGCGAAGATAAAGTCACCGGCTATTTTGCAATGCGTACCTTTACCATCGAACCGGATAAAAAAGGACTTCCCCGCTTCTGCCTGAACCATGAACCACTTTTTCTGAATGGAGTCCTGGATCAGGGATACTGGCCGGACGGGCTTTACACTGCACCATCTGATGAAGCGCTGATCTATGATATCCAGACCATGAAAAATCTCGGCTTCAACATGATCCGTAAGCATGTAAAAGTCGAGACTGCAAGATGGTATTATCATTGCGACCGTCTTGGAATGATCGTCTGGCAGGACATGGTAAACGGTGGCACCTACAATGCTCCGTTCATGACCTGGCTGCCTGCACTCTTTCCAAAATTCAAGCTTCACACCAGTGACCGGATTCATCCTCTCTTCGGCAGGAAAAATGTACATGGCAGAGAAGAATTCATCCGTGAATGCAAAGAAACTGTCACTGCCCTAAAAGCATTCCCATGCATCAGCACCTGGGTAATCTTCAATGAAGGCTGGGGACAGTTTGATTCAAAAAAGCTCACTGCCTTATTCCGCGAACTGGATGACACCCGGCTCATCGATTCCGCCAGTGGATGGTTTGACAGACGGCAGGGAGATTTCAAAAGTGAACATAACTACTTTGCAAAGCAGTTCGTAACTCCATCTGACCGCGCTTTCGTCATTTCCGAATACGGAGGCTACACCTGCCAGGTCAAAGGACATACCTGCTCCGGCAAGACATACGGATATAAAATCTGCTCTTCACAGGAAGAATTCCAGGCAGCCTATCATAAACTTATGTCTGAAGAAATCGACCCCCTCAAAGAACAGGGATTGTGCGGAGCAGTATATACACAACTCTCCGACATCGAAGATGAAATAAACGGGCTGATAACTTACGACAGGGAGGTTTGTAAGTTGTAGGTGGTTGGCAAAGTTACACACCCATGGATTCGGATTCACCCCCGCTCGCGCTTAGTCCGCAAACGTAGCGGATACTAAGTTCGATGATGTCTGACGACGTCCTCTCACTAAGTACCGACGTTTCCGATGGGGTTCATTCCGAATGCATGGGTGCTTGCGTTTGTCGCTCCAGTACAAGTTGTACGGAGGCGCTTCGCTGCCGCACTGGGAAAATACTATTTTAATTTCAGTGGGATAGGTTGCTCAGGAACGTAAACTTTATACCTTATCAATATACCTCCAGTACTTCTGCAAATCCATTGCCACCACTTCCCGTCAGACACCACATCCAGGCGATGCGCAGCGGATGCCGTCCCCCCTGGTATTAGTTTTTTGTGCGCTTAGTATTATGGTGCCGTCTTCCCCCCTTCGCCGATGCGGTTCTGGTGTCATAGCACAGCCCGGGGCAGAACGATAATTCTGCTGGCGGGCCCTCAAAAAACGCCGGCACTTAGTGAGGGGATAACGCTTGCGGTATCACCGAACTTAGTACCGCTGCGTTTTTTGCGGAGCGAAAGCGCGCCCGAAAGCAGAAATATCGTTCTGCCCCGGGCGTCCCTTTCCTATCACCTAACTCATCAGCAAAATCCCCGAAAACGGCGGCAGGTCCAGCGTCACATGCGTCCCTTTTTTTGCTTTTGCCGGCAATGTCTTTTTCTTTTTTGTATTTCCTCCATATTCGTCCCAGTCCGTATCCAGTATCACACTGAGTTTTCCTTCTTCTTCGGTATCCAGTTCGTAATCTTCCTGTTCTTCGTCTGAGAAGTTGAATATCGCGATAAAGTTCTTATTTTTTCCTTTTCTTTTGATCGCATAGATACAGCGCTCTTCCTGATGGCAGTCCAGCCATTTGAAATTCTCCGGATCATAATCATGCCAGAATGCATCATTTTCCTGACCGATGCGATTCAGTTCGATCATATAACGGTGAAATGCATCATGGAGCGGATATTTTAGGATATCCCAGTCCTGCTCGCGGCTTTCATCCCACTCGCGAAGCTGACCGAATTCATTTCCCATGAAATTCAGCTTCTTACCAGGATGCGCCATCATATACAGATACATAGCTCTTGCCTGCGGGAACTTATCCTCATATTCTCCGTTCATCTTCTGGAGAATCGTTGCCTTTCCATGTACCACTTCGTCATGACAGTATTCCAGCAAAAAACGCTCATTATAATAATACATCATCGAGAATGTCAGCTTATGATAATCTCTGCTTCTGTATTCTGGTGCACTCTGGAAATATTCCAGTGTATCGTGCATGAAGCCAAGATCCCACTTGTAATCAAAACCAACTCCTCCCTGGTCAACCGGTTTGGTAACACCTGGAAAATTGGTGGAATCTTCTGCGATCAGCATGGCTGTCGGATGAAGGGACTTTAGTCCCTGGTTCATCACCTTCAGAAAATCCAGTGTCGTTCCGTTAACACCTCTGGCCTCGTCACCCTGCCAGTAGATCAGACGGCTGACTGCATCCATACGGATTCCGTCAAAATGGAACTCACTCAGCCAGTAATTTGCTGCCGACTGTAAGAAACATCGTACTTCCCCTCTGGAATGCATGAAATTACAGCTTCCCCATTCGCTTTCACCTACTGCCGCATTTGGATATTCATACAGACAGGTTCCGTCAAATTCTTTCAAGCCATAATAATCGACTGCAAAATGTACCGGAACAAAATCCATGATCACACCAATTCCTGCCTGGTGACACTCATCCACAAATTTTTTCAGCTCATCCGGTGTTCCATAACGTGCGGTCGGCGCAAAAAATCCGGTATTCTGATATCCCCAGGATCCGTCAAAAGGATGCTCGGAAAGCGGCATCATCTCAATATGAGTATAATGATTCTTTTTTACATAAGGAATCAGAAGCTTTGCAAGCTCAATATAAGTATACCAGTCGGTCTGCCCTTCTCCTTTTTTTCTCCAGGATCCTGCATGGATCTCATAGATATTGACCGGACTGTCAAATCCGACTGTCCGGTTCTTCATCCATTTTTCATCCTTAAATTTATAACTATAAAGATCCGTTAAGATTGAGCAATCTCCTGGTCTTAATTCCATCTGGAAGCCATATGGATCACAGTGCTCTACCCTTCCGCCATTTGCTGTGTAAATGCAGTACTTATACAGCTGACCAGTCTTCGCCGGAATCGGCTCTGACACATATACACCGCTCTGTCCCTCCTGATACATCGGGATCTCTGTCCAGTTACTGAATTCTCCAAATACGCACACTCCTTTTGCCGATGGCGCAAACACACGGAAAATAAAATTTTCACCCTCTTTATGCGCTCCAAAATAACGATATACATCAAAAAGATGCCCTGTATAAAACTCCTTCCGCATCTCTTTTCCCCCTGTTTATTTATTTTTTTGAAAAGATATGTTTGATAAAAACATACATTACAATAGCAAATGCCATCAGATATCCAAACGCACCGATTGCCGGAATCCCCCACAACCTTGGCTGCATATTGGTTGTACAGATAATGCTGGAACTGATCAGAAGTGCCATCACCCACAGCCCCATTACAATATTCCGCACCAACCTCCTGAGCAACCCGGAAAGCTCATCCGAAGTATGAAGATCCAGATTGACTCTGGTCTGTCCTTTCATGTGACCCTGCAGGATGTCTGCTGCAAGGGAAGGAATATCCATTGCCTTGTGAAGAGAACGATACAGTCTTTTTGCATCATTCTTTATCTCTTTTTTCCACTGTTCCTTCGTCAGAAAGCTCTCCTTCATCCGTGCCGCCGCAATCTCAACCATGTTGATCTGCGGACTGATCTCGGCAAGCACACCTTCCATATTGGCGAGTCCTCTTGCAAGCATAGTAAGTCCATGAGGCATAGAAATTTTATTTTCCTTCATCACTTCCATCAGATCCTGCATAACTTCCGCAATATCGATATCACCCATATCAATCGTTCCATATTTTGCCATCAGATTATTGATATCTTCATACAGCTTGCTCTGATCCGGCTTTCCACGGAACTCGCCAAGTGCCATCACCGCTTCCTGGATCAGACCGATGTCATTCTCTGCCACACCTTTGACTGCATTGCTGATCTGTTCCCGGTCACGCTCGGTAAGTCTTCCCATCATTCCCATATCGATCCAAACAATCTTTCCATCACGGATACGCACATTGCCTGGATGCGGATCAGCATGAAAAAAACCGTCCTCCATAACCTGGCGAATGTAATTATCTACAAGCTTTGTTCCAATCTCATTCAGATCATAGCCATTTGCCAGCAGATTTTCTTTATCGTTGATTGCAAATCCATCAATATATTCCATCACTAGCACATGGTTGGTCGTATATTCGCGATAGAGCCGAGGCGTTGTAACAAAAGCCACATCCTGATTGCGCTGGGCAAATTCTTCCATACTGGCTGCCTCCAGAAGGAAATTCATCTCCTGCTGGGTGACAGTCCAGAGCTCGTCCAGGACCATGTTAATATCCACCATGTCCTTGATCGTACCTGGCGGGACCAGCTTTGCCGCTTTGTGGAGCAGACTGATATCTCTGGACATTACCTTATAGATGCCCTGCCTCTGAACTTTGACGACAACATCTTCCCCAGTCTTCAGAACCGCCCGGTGGACCTGTGCGATCGATGCCGATCCCAGTGGATGCACATCAATGCTCTGGAACACTTCGTTCCACTCATAACCGTAGGACTTGCGGATCACTTCTGCTACCTGTTCAAATGGCATCGGTGTCACCTCGGAATGAAGCCGCATCAGTTCTTCACAATAGCTTTTCGGAAGAATGTCGGAATGCAGTGACATGATCTGACCAAGCTTAATATAAGTCGGCCCCAGATCCTCCAGGATCAGCCGGAGCTTTTCCGGGGTAAGTCCACCGGTAATCCCATGTTTTCTGAGGACTGCTGTCATCTCCCGCAGTCTGGAACCATATTTATTTGACTCTTTTGGCTGGTTTTTGTTACTCATTCATGTCCTCGTTGCCAGATTCGATTGCTTCAACTTCTTTTGCTGCTTCCTTTGCCGTCTCTGTTTCAACAGTTTCAGCCGTCTCTCCTGCCTGTTCTACAGCTTCTTCTACTTTTTCTGTTTCTTCTTCAGAAACTGCTGCTTCACGCTCATAAATTCTTTCTTTGAGCTGTTCAATCTGCTCCGGTGTCATCTTATCAAGCAGCTCGTCCAGTTCTTCCGGTGAAGATGTCTTAACAGAAACATTGACATTTTCTTTTACAGTCTTCTTGATATTGTGGCGAAGTTCCTGATTCAGAACTTTTCCCTGTTCTACAGCTGCTTCTCCACGTTCTGCCATCTTATCCAGAACTTCTTTTGACTTTTCTGCAGTTACTGCTGCTGTACCAATCCCTGCAAGTAATACTTTCTTAACTCCATCTCCTAAACTTCCCATAACGTCTATCTCCTTTCACAATTTCAATCTGCTTTAAAACCCAAGGAATGTAAGCCCCTTTGGCAGAAAAATAATAATCCCGGCGATCGCTGCCATAATTGCTGCGATCAGAACCGCACCTGCTGCTGTATCTTTTGCAATCTTTGCAAGTGGCTTCCGCTCTTCCGTCACCAGATCAACCACCGCTTCTACTGCGGTATTGACCAGCTCCAGCGCCATGATAAGCCCAAAAAGTGTCAGGCAGATGCACCATTCCAGCGATGAGATCTTCAATATCACTCCGGCAATCACTACCAGAATCGCTGCCGCACAGTGAATCTTCATATTCCGCTCTTTTTTGATACAGGTACCAATCCCTTCAAATGCGTATCCAAAACTTTTATAGAGCGGATCTTTCTTCTGACTGTCCATATTTCATCACCTGCTTCTTATTATTGTCTTTATTTTACCAAATCAGCTCTATAATAACCAGTCTTTTCCGTATTTTCTTTCTATACAATCTGTAAAAATTGTAAATTTGTATTTTGTATCGAAAAAAGCGGAAATACCATTTCTGATATTTCCGCTTCTCTGTCTATTTATTTTATCTCTAATTCATCCATCGTTGTTTCCGCATTCATTGCAAAAAGTACACCTCCGAGGAATCCCGGGAAAACAATCGCATATCCTGCAAATATGATCAGCCAGGATATTCCTTTTAACGCCACCAGACTGACAACTCCCCAAAGTGCTGCACCTATACCCCCACACAATAATGCATTCGTCAGCAGAAACCATCCTGTCATACTCTTTTTTCCATATTTTTTATTCTTCCAGAAATCCCACAGCTTTCTCATTTTACATCTTCCTTTCCAAATTCCTTACCTTTAACAGAATCTTATCAAAGGTATGTAAAATCCAAAGGATCTGCCATGTAAAATCTATGTAAGAATTTTAAATCACCTGATGCTTCAGCCACTTTCTGCTGTGGAATCTCCACGAAAAAATAATCCCACGGAGTGTCCAGTCTGAAAACATTCCGATCCACACGCCCATCGCTCCGACACCAACTATCCGGATCATAAATACACTGAGGCAAAAACGGCACAGCCACATCGTCGTGCAAGATGTGAGCATTGAAAATTTCACATCCCCGGGTGCGCGCATACCATAGCCCGGGATAAATGCCATAATCCATACCAATGGCTTTACAATCGTGATCCACATCGTCATATGGATACACATATCCGCACTTTCTTTTTCCATACCACCAAGGATCGTGATCGGTTTTGTCAGCACAAATACACTCAGACAGCTGATGATCAGAATCACTTCCGCAATCATACAAAGCTTTTTGATATAGTAAACCGCTTCATCTTTTCTGCCAGCCCCAATACACTGTCCAACAATCGTCATCAACCCAACGCCAACTCCGATTGCTGCAATTCCATTCAGATTTTCCAGAATACTCGTCATTGCCTGTGCCGCGATTGCCACTGTGCCGAGCGTTGATACGGAGGACTGAATCGCAAGCTTTCCAAGCTGGAACATACTGTTCTCTACCCCTGACGGGATACCGATACTTAGAATTCTCCGGATCATCCGGAAGTCTGGACGGATTTTCAGATAATCACGCACCACGATCGGCTGCCTGTCCTGACGCAGCTGGGCCAGAACTACAACTGCACAGAAAACACGTGAAATCAGAGTTGCAAGTGCTGCCCCTGCAACACCCATATGAAATCCCCAGATCAGCATTGCATTTCCTGCAATGTTCATCACATTGGATATCATGGAAATGAGCATCGGACCTTTCGTATTATCCTGTGCCCTGAAAATCGATGCTGCCGAATCATAAGCTGCGATAAACGGAAAGGACAGTGCCGTGTAGAAGAAATAAATTTCCGACGCACGCATGACCTCCGCCTCCACTGATCCAAAGATCAGACGCAGCATCGGCTTTTGGAAAACAAGACAGATCAGGCTGATCACAACCGAAATTGCCGTAATAATAAACAGCACCTGCCTTGCGGATTCATTTGCCCGCTTCACATTCTTCTGTCCGATATACTGTGCACAGACGATCGCACCTCCTGCCGCCAGCGCAGAAAACGCCTGGATCACCAGCACATTGATCGAATCCACCAGCGATACTGCTGAAATCGCCGCAGATCCCACATTGCTTACCATCATTGTGTCCGCTGTTCCCATGATGGAGTTCAGAAGCTGTTCCAGAACGACCGGTATCAGAAGATCTGCAATCATTTTATTTGTGAACATATGCTTTTGTTCCATTTTCTTTTAACTCCTTTTTTCCTCTGCTTCTCTCTTACTTCATTCCTGATTTCAAATAATTTCCAAAAAATCCCTTTGCTATTATGGTCTTCTTAAACTCAGAATGCAAGTATTTTTTTGCCCTGATGCGTTTAATAGACTGCTTTCTTTCTATCTCACATAGTTTTCAAACCCAAATGAGGCAGAAACCGTTTTTTTCATACATACTTTCTACCTATCAGCACATACTTATCTTATCCTGCCGGCAGTTTTTAAGATTTTCACTTTTTTCTGCCTGTGCCATATCAGATAAGGAGGTCCCCATGAAAAAGGAAAAACATTCTGATATTTCATCCCGCAAAAAATCCAATCAGAAGATCATCGATTCCTACGATTATCTGTCTAATGCAGCATCTGCGCAGGACTGCACCGGTCTGATCCCTGTCGGTCCCACAAACAGAGCAGAGCTGGAATCCTACGAAGAAGTCTATCATTATCGGCCGCCAAAAATTGATCCGGAGAAATGTGAGTGACTTCTATCAACCAAATAAGGAACGGTTTCGCTCTTTTTGTCCGAAACCGTTCCTTATATTTATGCTGGTAACTACTACTATAACATGAAAAAGCATAGAATATCCTTTGTCTCATTTTCTACAAAAATCATCCCGGTAAATTTCTGGTATCCTGCCTTTTTCGCCATCTCCAAAGAAACCCGCAGGCGCTCGATTTCCCGGCTGCGCAGCTTTTCAAAATGTTCGATTGTATCTTTTCCTTCATAGCAATAGCCCTTTGTTCCAACCAGGGCATATTCGCCATAAGAATAAAAATTACTCTGGAGAAATTCCAGACGTTCGGAAAACATTTCCTTCATTTGCACCAAGATAAACGGTAATCTGCATCTTCTATTCCTCATCAAAATCTACTTCAAATACGCCTTCCGGTGTCTTCATGGTCAGGATTCCAAGATTAAAATCATCATCCTGAATCGTGATATGATATTCAAACACAACATCATCATCAAATTTGGAAAGTAAAATATATTCTCCATTTTCCTTTCCTTCAATCTGATCACAGATATCATCGTATACATCCTCTCCGGAAATCAGTCTCGGATATCCGGATGATTTGATTTTCTTTTCAATTGCTTCATATAATTCGTTCATGCTTTCTCTCTCTTTCTTTTTTTCATTTTATGTTGTTCTTTTTACGAGAATCTGATCTTACATCTTCTCCCGAAATCGCACATTTTAATTTATGCTGATTTCAGCATAACATACCCGCTCTATATTTTCTACTTTGACCAGGTCAGTTCTTCCTTCCCGGTATAATCAAATTTACCATCGTTTTTCTCTTCCAGCGCCTTGATCATATGATAGGTGTATTCATTATACGGCATCGGGATTCCGAGCTCTTTTCCCATCCGCACAAGCTCGCCGGAGAACATATCGATTTCCGTGTGGCATCCGGCATCCAGATCCTGCAAGGTGGAATATCTGGCTGACGGTGGGACCGCACTTCCACGTCCGGACGAGCTTTCGGTCTTACTCATATCGATCCCTTTTGCCTGTGCGACTGCTTCCAGCTCTCTTTTTAATCCGTCACTGATTGCTTTCATGTGCACGCTGTCACGGTAACATCCAACGCCTGCTCCCAGAATCGCCTGCGGCAAATTGCTGCACACATTCAGGCAAAACTTGCACCAGATCTCTTCCTGAATATACTCTGTAAAGCGGAAATGAATCCCGGTATCTGCAAATAACTCTTCCACTGCTTTCACCCGCTCGCTGTCGAACGGCGCGGACGGTTCTCCGAAAATGATTCCAAGTGTGGTCGGTGGATCAAAATGATAACCGTCTTCCTCTTTATGTGAAGCCACTTTAATCAGTGCCGGTAACACATGCTCCATTCCCACTGTTCTGCCAATGATCTCTTCGCTGTCAACACCGTTCATCAGACTCATGATCACCGTATGCTCGCCTGTTACTTTTTGTATACTCTCCAAAGCACCTTCCAGTGAACCGTATTTCAAAGCAATCACCATCAGATCCACATCATGTGCCTCATCCGGAGTCCACACCTCCGGATGGTAAGTCTTGCCATTGATCGCACATCCGTTCTTTTTCAGACGTTCTGCTCTTTCTCCTTCAGCGATTACTCCAAGCCGGATATCTGATTTTTCAGAAAGACCCCAGATCACATAAGAGCCTACTGCTCCCGCACCTAAAACTGCAACTGATTTTATCTTCATCTTCTCTCACCTCGTAAATTTTCTATTTTTCAACCTTTCGGAGTACCCTTGCCGGATTGCCGACGATTCCCGTCTTTTTCAATAAAATTCCAAGAACCATGACAAACGCCAGAGATGCTGCACGTAAAAGTACCGCTGCCATTTTGTTGTCCTCCTGATGTATGTTATTTTCTCTTTATCCCCGCATCGGTGTCCTGACTTCAATCAGATTGCCGTCCAGATCATAAAAACGGATCACTTTCTGTCCCCAGCTGTACGTCATCAGCCTGGTGACATATTTGGTTTCCGGATACAGTTTTTCTAATTTTTCAGTAAATGTTTCAATATTCCGCTCTTCAAAATAAAGTTCACAGGAATTATTCTCCGGGACAACTTCTTTTCCTGTAACATCCTTCCAGACTTTTTCGTCCTGTAAAACAAGTCCTTCTGTCAGAATAACGTTTCCATCATTGTCCAGAATGATATCCAGACCAAACAGATCATGATAGAATTTCTTTGATTTTTCAATGTCTTTTACGACAATCAGGATATTCCTTAATCTCATCTTCTCCTCCACAACCTGATTTTTTTACTCTATCAGTTTTTTCTGATCTTCCTGGTAAAAAATAGGCTTTTCCTATTCAACTTCCCTTCCCAGTGGCACACCGCCATGGAGGATATCTTCCATCCTATGCACACGACGTTATCCAGATTGCACGGGATTTATTCGACACCTCCAGTGCAAATGGGTTCGCTTTCCTGGAATAGCTACCGCAAATACTTCTGTGTCTTTTCCATTACGTTTTTCAGGATATCAATGTTTTGTAAAATATTTTCTTTTTCCAATGAATGATTGGCATCCTCATACACATAAATCGGAACTGCCTGATTCTTTGAACATTCAATTACTTTTTTTACATCGCTCCACGGATCCGCAGTTCCAATAAATGCAATTGCATCATCATGTTCAAACATAAAAGTCTGTTCAAGCGGGGTATACAAAATCTGGCAGCATTTTATCTTATATTTCTTAGCATAAGCGGATGCAATAATGGTTCCTACGCTTTTGGAAATAAATAAAACTTCACTGTACTCGTCAAATGCGATTTCTTCAAGCTTCTTTTCTGCCTGCGCATACAAGGACTCAAATGCCTCTTGCATTTTCTTTTTATCGCCGCGTATATTTTTGCCATTATAGGAATACTCCTGCATGACTATCTTTTCATATCCATATTCCTGAACCAGTTTTCTTGCATAGTACAAAAGTGGCTTATCACAATGATAACCAATGCCTGGGAAAAATACTGCTATTTTCATGGCATCCTCCTGATTTATCTTTTATTTCCATATTTATCAAAATTTTTCCTGAGTGCAATCTCCGTCGGTATGATCGAACCCACCAGTGGAATCATCTGAAATACACACAGAATTCCCCCGACATTTCCTATGGCATCATTAGACTTTCCAATAACCAGAAGTAACACAATTAAAGATACCACCAAAAGAATAAGTCCACAGATATACCAGATCTTTCCGCAATAATGATGTGCAAATACCCAGGTGTCCTGATTCTTCATTGACATTGATGTTCTGTAACCAAACACATAATTGATCTGATCCGGTGCTTTTTTCAAAAACATTTTTCCGAAGCCGATCATTGTAAACGGAATCAGTAAATCCATTATAAGCATAAAAATCCAGAATCCCATAGCCGCACCTCCATTATTTTATCTTTTTCAGTTTTTCTCAGATACACACACCCCAAATGTCTTATGTTTCAGTTTACTCTCTTGGGACAAATTAATCAACAAACCGTTTTCGGTTCTTGTGCATTTTGTGGTAAAAAAGAAACTGGAAATTTGTGCAAATGCTGGTGAATTCGGTTCTCTATGCAAATCAATTTTTAAGGCAGGACTCGCTCCTTTCGGACTTGCTCTGACTCCTAATATTTCACTGGTGATCATCAACCTGATATTGCAGGGCGTAGGTAATGGAAGTCAGCCACTTATGAGCAAATATTATGGTGAAAAAAGGACAAATGACTTAACCGAAGCGAAACATATGGCTTATACTTTTGCTATTATTTATCTGCCATATTACTCGGATAAATTATATGATAAAATAAGGGACTTTTAGTTGCAGGTTGTTCTGGAGTTTCAAAATCTTCAGCGGAGAGCGATTGGCTATCAGATAAAAACACCAATTTCACATTTTTTGCATATCTTAAATGAGAATGTTATACCACCCAGGAGGACTTATGAAAAAAAATTTTATATCCTTACTTTTTGTTTCTGCTATAACTGTCGGCCTTTTATCAGCCTGCAGCTCTGCACCTGCCGATGATAATGCTACGAATCCTAAAACTGAAACCGTCACTTCCCAAGCCAATCATGACACCAATTCTTCTCCTGTCTCTGTGACACTGAACGAAGTCGCCCATTCTATCTTCTATGCCCCGCAATACGTTGCGATTGAAAATGGGTATTTTGCGGATGAAGGAATTAATTTGACTCTTGTTACTGGTTTTGGGGTAGTTTAGTTAGTACAAGACAATATTTATTATTTTACCCGCAGTCTCTGACCAACATAGATCAAATTAGGGTTGGATAGCCCATTAAGCTGCGCAACCTTCTGGTAGGATGTGCCATACTTGGATGCGATACCGGAAAGCGTATCTCCGCTCTGCACGGTGTAATACTGTGCGGATGAAGCACCTGACTTGCCGTTCACGATATTCTGAATCGTATTGTAGTCATATCCGGCTGCTGAAAGACGATTCTTTCTGTCATTTCCGTTGCCCCATTTACCGGCAAGAACTTCCTGTGCGATCTGCTCATTTGATTTTCTGGCAGACGCAGCGTTGATCTTGTTCTGGACTTCTGTGTAACGACTACCGAGAACAACCTTTCTTGTGTCACCGTTACCATATTTACCAGCTTTCACTTCGTTCACCAGTGTATCTACGGATGCAGAATAGATATGGTCGATGAAGCTCTGCACTTCCGTATACCGTGTTCCGAGGGCGTTCTTGCGGTTGTCACCATCACCGTACTTGCCCTGCATGACTCCAACAACCAGATCGAGCGTGGATCCGCCCGGAGTATTCACTGTCGGTTTCGGTGTTTCTGCCGGTTTGGTTGTGTTTCCTTTTCCGGCGTACTTGTTCCATGCGTCCTTGTCGCCGTAGAATTTATCCAGATCGAGATTACCGCCCCATCCATTCAATCTACCACAAGAGCTATACTGCCGGATAACACAAGTATAAGCTCCCTCATTCCACGGCTTATCCTGATAGCCTGTGGCGTTCATGTCTGCGTACTGTGCAATCCAGAGTCCATAGTTTCCGATATTGTTGAATTTATAGGCTACAGACTGCGAACAATACAAAAGAGGTCTTACGCCTGTTTTCTGGTATACATAGTCAAGCCAGCTCTTGCACCATGCAAAATCTGAGCTACCGAATGCCGGGTTGCTCTTCCCCTCCCAGTCAAGGCAGAGAATTGCTTCGCCTACACGTTTTCCGATTCTATCAAGGAAGTAATCTGCTTCTTTCTGGTAATCTCCACCATTCGCATAATGGTAGATACCGAGACACTTTCCGGCGTTCTTAGCCTGTGCGTAAGCTCTTGTGAAATCTGGGTTCACGTAGCCTGTTCCCTCTGTTGCCTTTACGATCACAAAATCGCACGGGACCACACTGAGGTCAATTCCTGCCTGATAACTTGCAATATCAATTCCATTCATTGCCATAATGTTTCTCCTTTCAAAAAGAGGGCGACTATTCGCCCCCTGAATCATTATCTACTTTCACCTGATCTTCCACCTGCGATCGGATGTGTTTCACAAGCGGCTGCATAAATGCCGGGATATTCACTCCCATGTCCTGAATATTTTCTAAAATACTGATAATCTCATTGCAGATCAGCCACATTGCCACGACACATGCCACCAGAAATGTGACTGGTGACTTCCAACCAATTGAAGTTGATGCATATAGAAGCATTTCATCAATAATCGCTCCCACAACTACCAGCAGCCACATAGATACCTTTTTGAAAATTCCTCTGATACTTTTATAGGAATTGATATCCTGTGCTCTGTATTTGCTTGCCATAAGTCCGGTAGCATAATCAATCAGATTACATACCACCAGCAGGATCACCGGCACTGCAAGCACTCCAAGAAGCGCTGACAGGAAAGCAAATACTGCTGTAAAAATTGCTTTGATATAGTTTGCCTGTTCCACTTTCATATTCCTCATTCTTTCTTTATGAATTTACCGGCTTCGCTGTTCCGGTATAAGATATCGGATAATCGTATGGATAGTCATACGGATAATCAACCGTTTCCTGAATCTGCACAGAAATCGTAAATTTTTCCCCGGTCACAACCGTATTTTTACTTAATTTCACATCTGTAATTTTAAGCATTAAACCACCTCTACTTCTATCCTTGCCTTCCTGATTGAATCCGCAACCGCATAAGTCACTTCCAGTACGTGTGTTCCTTTTTCTTTTGGAGCAATCTTGCAGTCAAGATAATGATCATTGATGTCACACTCTCCTTGCACCACGATGTCTGTATAACGTGCCAGCTCATAAGATGCTGTCAGAATCGTAAATGGCTCATCGTTAGGACTTCGCACCAATAGCTTAACGTGCTTGTCTTCGCCCAGGATAAATCTAATTTTGTTCACAACAACACCCCCTTCCGTGTATCGGATAAATTACCTCCACAAAGAGCGGATCTGGCTCTGCGATAACTTGATACTGCTCCGGAACTGCCTCTACAGCATAATCTTCCGGAATAACTGTAACCTTATAGTCTTCCGGAACAACTTCCACCATATAATCAAGCGGAACAAGTCTTACGCATAGAGTAGCTGGATCAACGATCAACAGCATCTTCGTGCAGTATGCAATATTGCCTGCATCATTTTCTGCCGTCAGCCCCACCACATACATTCCATCTAAATCATAAGGGACCGTGGCATTCCACCGGTCCCCTTCAGCTCTTTCGAATATTACTTCTTTTCCATCTATCTTACCGCTTACCTTTACTACCATAGGCGCACCGCCTAGTCGGTAATCTCGACTGCAATAATGAATGTCTTTCCGCAGTCTACTGGATTCGGAGTAAGAGTCACTGACTTAATCACCGGAGCTGACGTATCGACAGTAACCTTACGTGTGACTGTAGTAGTCTTTCCGGCTTTGTCTTTAGCTACGATTGTGATGGTGTTTGCACCCTCAGCAATAGTCACGTCCTTAGTAAATGTTCCGTCTGTTCCGACCGTTACAGTTGCTCCATTTACCGTTACTGTAACTGGCTTAGATGATACGTCATCTGTTTTACCACTTACCGTTACCGTCTTCTTGTTGGTTATAAGGTCATTTGATGGAGCTGTGATCTGCAGTGTCGGAGGCACTGTATCAACTGTAAATGTTGCTGTCTTAGCTGCAGCTGCATTACCATCATTGTCGGATGCCTTGACCGAAATCGTATGCGATCCATCTTTTAACGTCGGTGATGTGCATGTGCACTTATATCCACCATCAATAGCAGTCTTTGTTACCGTCGATACGGCTGTACCATCAACTGTGACTGCGATTGTTCCTGCATTTACTCCGGAGTCTGTATCTTTTACCTGGAATTCGATAGTCGGAGTTGTATTTGTGATATAAGCTCCTGCAGACGGAGACGTGATCGTGATAGTCGGTGCTGTCTTTTCTTTTACACGGAGTTTAAGTGATGCGCCGAGAGTAGCATGACTCTGATCTACCGTGGTAGTATTGCCGGCCGCATCTGTAGCCTTTACTGTTCCGCCAAGAACATGATCCGGCTGATTGTAGCTCGACTTACTTGGAGCTGTAACCGTAGCTTCCCATTTCCCGGAGGTCGAATTATAGGTCAGATTGTATGCCTGACCATTAAATATATATTGAGCTGTTTTTACTGCCATCTACGCTTCACCTCTACTGCTTGTCTTCTGTTACCAGATCTTCTGCTCCGGAATCAATCAGGACCTCTTTTACCTTGTCCTTTAAAAGTCTCGGTACCTGTGAATAAGTTTTCTTTCCTAACATAATCTGCTGTGCCCATAACATTGCCATCATTCCTTTTCCTCCTGAAATTTGTAATAATATGAATAAAAATAAAATGGTTAATACAATTATCGTTTTACTGATATACCGTTTCAGACATTTCCAAAATGCATCCTTCGAGCATTTCATTTTTCTCCTCCGCTTTTTCGACTCTTGACTGCAGGTTCTTATTTTTCTCTTCTGCTTCTTTAAGTCGTGCCTCCAGAGCTGCTATCCGGCTGTCCGGATCTTCTCCTTCCCGGTACGTCAGCACACCAAGAATGCCGGCCGTGTACTTCACGATTGCATCAAGCTTCGTGTAATTTTCATACACAACGGTATCTGCATCCCGTTCGCTCACAGACATTCTCTTAGTTGTTGTCGGATCAGAGAATAAAGTCTTCAGCTGATCCTCGGATGCTGAAATGGTCTTGATCAGAAGTGCGCCATCCGTCTGCTCAGTGACCTGCTGGATCTGCAGTTCCTGACCATCATTGAATGTGATTTTCATTTTTCTGTTTGCCCCTTTCTTCTTTTTAGAGGGATTCTGAACTAAATAGCAATTTGGCAAATATAAAAGCAGATTTGATAAAAGCAAATAATAGCTTGAATGTCATAGGAACTGAATACTGGAGTGGCGTAAAAAATAATTATTCATATTCTACAAAAGAAACCTGGGTGAATAACGTGTCCACTGTGACCATTCCCGCCGGTACTTATGCCTTTACACTAAAAGCAGCTCCATGTGCAAAAGGTCAAAGCTATGATGCGTTTACGATGGGGATAACTGGAATAAATTCAACGCGAACCCAAAATACGTTTTATATGAACTTTGGTAACGGTTTTTACCCAACATTAACCAGTACCTGTATCGAAAAAGTTCCTGCTGGCACATACGGTATTGCTTTTTGGAGCAGTCAACCTAGAAATGTAAATAGTATTGAACTCCGAGCAATCCGGATAAAATAATGACTATTTACATATATAGCAGAACTCATAATAAAAAACATCTCCTGCTAAAGCTTTTTTCCATCTGACATAGAGATTGATTTCACCATTCTTACTAACACTAAGAAGGCAACTGGAATATGTATTATCTTGTGCTATTGCTCCAGTATAAAGCTGTTTATCACAGCATGGAGCAGGTGCTCCACTTGCAAGATTAATACCAGTATATACGTTAACATCTTTTGTGATTTTGACGCATCCATTGACCATCACCAAATTCCCAATTCTATTGCACTCAATCCATGAATCGGACGTTTTTACGTTAGAAGTATTAAGTGTCATGTGATATGTATTTATAGCCATTAAATTACTTTCCATATTGGTTAAAATGTTATTTGCTTTTGTTAAATTGCTACTTAATTCAGAAAGTCCATCCGTCACACTCAACAAACTCTTCACTTCTGTAACATTGATTCCATCATAATGCACTTCAAAGGCCGGGCATTCATCCACAAGATCTCCATTCTGCAAATTTCCCGAAGTGTATGCCGGCACTGCCGGATTACTTGCAACCGGTGTACCCTGGATCACCTTCCAACTGCAGTTTTCAACCTCTGTCTCTGCATTTCTGGTATACCGATTTACAATAAGATCAATCCTTTTCATTCCCTGACTACCATTTGTCAGTGTAACCTCATCATAAGTACCAATATCCACGCAAGATATACAGCCGTGATGCGCCATCATCCCACTTCGGATTTTCAGCAGATTATTACTGCTAAGTTCCGGCTTCAGATTCTCTCCGCTTGTTATAATATAACTCCCCTGCCCGATAATCCCCTCCAGCATCTGCCGGAACTGCTGCGAAGTCACATGTGGTAATCCGGTTCTTCCAGATACAATTTTCATTCTTCATCTTCTCCTTCCAGTTTATAAGTAATTGATTCCACATCATTCGTAATCTCATAAATGATATTTTCGATTGGTTTTGACATATACATCCCAGTCAGGTAATCCCTGCCACCGACAATATCTCCAATCCCAACCTCGATTCCAAGCTTTGCAACATCCATCTGAAATGTCTTTTTATTCATCAGCTTCTGCAATTGTTCCGCGGACGTTTTCTCCAGCTCTGCTGTTTCTGTGCTCGTATTTTCGTATACTGCTGAGATTTCATTCAGTCCTTTGTAATACTGCGTCTTTCCAATGCTTCCATCTTTCTGCACATACAGATGGAATATGTTCCTCTCCTGCATTTCCCCTTTTCCAGTTACAACCAGATGATTTACGCCATTTTGTTTATCATCCATCGTGAAATTCAGTCGACTGTCCTGTGACAATTCAATCTGCGCAGAATAATCAGTAATCGGAACTGCTTCAACCAGAATATAACATGGTTCATCCTGTTCTTTGATCAACCGGATCTGCAGGCGGTATCCAACACTTTTCAGCATTTTGGTAAGACCTTCCAGTAATGTGCAGTACCGGTCAAATTGAAAATTCTTTACAGATATACCCGTGTCTTCTGATGAAACTCTGAATAATCCATCAAACTCCGGCTCGATCAGTGTTTTCATTACCTGATTCAGTTCTCCGGATACTGTTTTATAATCCGATCCGGCAGGCGGCACGATCACCTTATACTGCAGTCTTCCCCGCCATGTGATTCCCTTCAGCTCCACATAATCCAGCGTTGTATCTGTCAGCACCTCTCCGATAATGCCTCCATATTCTGTCTCCGTAATATAGACATAGCTTGAAAAGGTCAGCTCCGGATACCAGTTCGACCTTGCAATCTGTACAGAAAATTCGTACTCGCCATTCGTATCCACTGTGATATTTGAGTCCAAAATCGCTCCCAGTTCTCTTCCATCACTATCTGCAAGAATTATGTCCTTTACCACGGCGGCTCCCTCCTGTTCAAAAATAAAGTCAGGTCAAATCCATAATCCCCGGACCAGTTAATATTTAAAAGCCCGGATGGTATTCTCTCGAAAACAGTTTGTTTCTGTGCTCTCTGATTAAATAAATTTTGTACCGTTCCATTCGTCAAATATCTTCGGATCGTTCTTCTCTGGCTGTCTATAATCAGATATTCCCTGCTTTCAAGCGTCACGAAAAACTCATAAGGATAATCGTTGATCAGAATCTTCGGATTTACACATGGTCCGTAAATGATCATCCGGTACTCGCTTGGAATGATGTGAGCAACATCCCATGCTGCGATTCCTCTTTTTTCTCCGGCAAAATCAAACGGATAGTCATACTGAAAGTCGATTCCGGATGCTGCCGTTTCTTCCAATTGCGGAAAAAACTGTCTTGTAGCTTCTACTACCCATACAAGCTCTGGAGCCTGGAAGGTGATCTCCACTTCCGAATACACATATCCCTTCCATCCTTCTTTTGCCGACTTCAATACCTTGCATCTTAAATATGCACCATTCACGTACAGTTTCCCGTAGGTATCATTTTCTGCATCAACCGCAATGATCCGGTATAGCTGCTCCATATTCGCCTGAAATTCTTCCCGCTTTCCAAACACATCAATCGTCACTGTTTTTTCATATCCGTCCGAAGACTCTGACCAGTCCGCATCGAACCAGTCAGTCTTCGTTGTACGAAAAGGAGCTTTCAAAAGATTCAGCTTTTCGCCGTTCATATTTTCATAATACACAATCATACCTGTGGCACTGCTCCTTTCGGTAATGGTCTGTCTATCCGTTTCGTATCCAGGAATACCGGCTTGTTGCCATTTTCTTTTGCAATCTTCCTCTGGATACGTTCAAATCTGTCGTAATCAAATCCTTGATCCTTAAAGATCGGATTATTCTTTATTCCGCCTACCGTTTTATCCGGATTAACGGATGTTGTAAGCTGCACACTTCTTTGCAGACTCTGGACTGCTTTTTGTACTCCGGCATTCATGGATCCGACCGGAATATTCTTCTCAAATCCGATTCCCATACCAAGAGCCATCATCTTACCAACCTGGTCCCGGAATACTCTCGATGGAGAATGAATACCAAGTTTTGACTTGATTGCATCTAATGCGCTACTTGCCGCAGATGTTGCCGCGCTGATCAGGCTTCCTACCGCACTGGATATACCACTTGCAATTCCGGAAATGATATTCATACCAACACTGCCCCAGTTTACACTGGTAAATGCATTTTTGATCTGGCTGATCATGGATGGAATCTTACCAAGTAACGCCGGGATTCCCTGAACCAGTCCGACTGCGAGCTGCGTGATAATCTTCACACCAGTCTGTATGATCTTCGGCAAATTCGTGATAATCATAGATGCCAGCTTGCCGATGATAACCGGTGCTTTCGCTGCCACCTGCGGAATCGCGTTTGCAATTCCCTGTGCCAAGCCTTCCATTAACCGTAATCCGGAAGTTATTAACTGCGGAAGATTACTGATCAGCGACTCAACCAGAGTCAGAATCATCTGTACTGCTGCCGGAATTAACTGCGGAAGTTGTGCGCCCAGGCTGCTTACCAGAGTTGCTATGATGCTTGCACCTACGGAAATGAGCGATGGTAGATTTGCCGTGATCGCATTCATCAATCCCAAGATCAGGGTTGCACCTGATGAAATCAGTCCCGGAAGTGCTGCTGTGATTCCTGCCCCAAAGTTAGATATGATCTCCGGTCCTTTGGTCTGCGCCAGAAGCAGGATCTGGTCAATCTGTGTACCAAACTGACTGTAAACCAGTCCAAGACCGGCTACCACAACGGCTGCAACTGCACCGAAATTCATCAACCCTACAAATGACGGAATAAAGCCGGCTACTGTTCCAAGAACTCCCTGCAAAGCAGAACCAATCTGTCCGCCCCATGCTCCCAGATAACCGGCAGTATCTCCAAGTAGCGAAAACGCGCTTGTAATTCTAGGAATTTTTGATGCGATTGCAGAACCGATCTTTCCAACTGCCCCTCCGATTTTACCTGGGACACCGGAAACTACCTTGCCGATCTTTCCGACAGTAGCTGACAATTTCGGAGTCAGTACCTGAAACGGTCCTGTAATTGCACCGCCAAGCCCTTTCAGGCTACCCGTAAAATCTTTCTGAAAATTTGTAGCCGATTTTGTTGCGCTTTTGAATCCCTTCGGAAGCTTTCCAAGCTCAGACAAAACACCCGTTGTAATTCCGCTGAATCCTTCAACGGCTGTCTGTACATTGCCGATCTGTGATCCAAATAACGAGATCACTGGTCCAGCTCCCGCAAGAACTGCTGCAGTCTTGCCAAGATTCATGAGCTCATCCGTACTCATGTTCTGCAGCTTATCGGCTAACTTACCAACACTATCTGTAAATCCCTTTAATTGCGGAACCGCTTCACCGATTTTTCCGGATAAGGATTCCACCACATCCATTCCGGTCTTTCCCAGACGCGGGATCATTTGTCCAAGATTATTTAAGATATTCTTTGCCGCTGTCCAGAATGTATCAACCAGGTTGTTCGCACTGATTACACCGGCTTCAAAGTTTTCCCAAGCTGCTTTGGCAGAATTTACAGAACCTTCAATTGTAGTCGCTGCCTCTTTCGAAGTAGTCCCAGTAATTCCCATCTGCTTTTGCACAACACTGATGGCATTTACAATATTTCCAAAGGATAAGCTACTTGCATCGACTGCAACACCGAGTTCTTTCTGGACATCAGTCATCTTTGACGCATCAGAAATGAGACGTTTCATCTCTTCCTGAGTACCGCCATAACCAAGCTTTAAGTTATCAAGCATGGTGTAGTTCTGTTTTGCAAAACCCTGATAAGCGTTCTGGATGTCACGCATGTTCGTCCCCATCTTATTCGCATTATCAGACATATCCACGATAGCTCGGTCCGCATAAGATGCTGCTTTCGCAGTATCTCCGCCAAGACTCTGTAACAGCGATGCTGAAAAGCTTGTCACTGTTTCCATGTAGTTGTTTGCTGACATTCCTGCAGTCTTGTATGCCTTATTTGCGTTTGCTATGACCGTATTCGCACTGTCTTTGAATAGAGTCTCTACACCACCTACCTGTTGCTCCATGTTGGCAACTACGCCGAGCGACGATTTTATAATTGCCGCAGCTCCTGTTCCGACTGCTGCAATCGTCCCGGTCATTGCTTTGCTTACAATAGATAATCCAGATTTTCCAAGTTTTCCAAGCTTACTTATACCGTCATTAAATCCCTTTTCATTTATCTTGGTATCAAAATTCAAATATCCATCTGTCATACTATCGTCCTTTCTGATAGCACGGCTCAGGGGCTCACAAGTGCTTAATTCTTAATTTTTATCTCCACCTCCCGTCGGCATTTGCGGCATTTTACATACAGTCCGCTGCACACTGCAGTATCTGCGTAAACAAGCAGATGCTGACCGCAGTACGGACACGGATACCACTCACGCCGTGTCGGTATTTTAATTTCCATCATGAGAACATATCTCCAATCTCATAATCATCAAGCTTTCGCTGTTTCTTTTTCAGCGCAACAGCTCTCTGGATCTTCTTGATCCGTTTACGTTCGTCCTTATCCGGAACCGTTCCTGGATCAATCGAACGGTACATGATGCGTTGTTTAATCTCTGTGTCATCCGGCAACCAGTCAAACAAGCTCCGGAACTCCCACCAGTGCATATAATCGATCTGCTGCAGGTCGATTCCATATGCCTCCCGGAACGCTGCATAAATGCAGCCGGCATCTTCCGAAAAAGAAAATACCGGCTTCCCTCTTTTCTGCTGCTCTTCCTCTTCATCTTCCAGATCATCCTGGTACATCCTTTTACACATCAGGAAATCTCCGAGTGCATAAATTGCAGCTTCAATATCTTCCGGAACCTTATCCAGATACCACTGCAACAGAAGTCCACATTTGATCTGCCACGGAATCGAGTCGTCTTCAACCAGCTCCGTAAAACGGATCCATTCACGGAAATCTGTCACGATCGGGTAGTACTCCCCGTTCACCTTGACTTCTTCCGGAAACTGCTCATATAAAATATTCATGCTCTGCTACCTTCCGGTATTGGAATATTTTCCCTTACCATACTGTTTCTGGTAGTTTCTTCTCTGCTGACGGTTTCCATTTGGCTGTGGCTGCGGATGCGGGAACTGCTGCGTTGTATTTTGATTTGGTACATACTTATCATATTTATCGTCCAGTTTCTTTGTTTCCGCTGTTTCAAAGTCTAACAGTGATTCTGCCGCTTCAGTGCACAGCTTGATGCTGTTCTTTCCGCAAAGGATCCGCTCCCCTGCTCCCTCGCCAAACAGGGTATCGAAGAACACATAAAAACACGCGCACTGCGCGCGGATGATATCACTTTTTTTTCCGACTACCGGAACATTCTGCTCCGCTTCATGCATTGCTGCTTTCGCTTCCTCTAACACATCTAAAAAATCCGCATCCGTGAAATCCACGTCTGCTTCAAAATCTCCAAGTTTCCAAAGGCTCATAGGCTCACTCTCCCATTTCTTCTTTATTCTCCGCCATCAGTGAATGTACAGGTCTTCCATCCGTCTGTGGTGGTTGCAGTACCCTTTGTAATTTCTCCGGCCGCTTTAAAGCTGCCTTTGTAAATCAGGGCATCCGTACCGTCCCCTTCTGTGTCCGGAATTACACTCCATGTTCTCTTTCGTGCGGTACAAGTTGTTTCCGATGTCTTCTGTTCAAACAGATCTACCACCACAATATCAACCTGCGCTTCTGTTCCAAGAATCTCATCATCGGTAATTGCTGCAATCTTTTCATGTACCGGATCATTGGTATACCGGTCAAATTCGTAATCGATCGCCGGTGCGTAACCAACTACGTCCGATCTTTCAGATGCTTCATCCACATACTGCCGGCTGTACTCTGTCGAGTTCTTTCCATCCGACAGCGATGTAAATCCCGTCATTCTGGTAAATGTCTTTCCTGATCCGTCAGCGTCCATAAAAGCCACTCTCTTATGTCTGCCAACTAACATTTTTTCACTTGCCATTTCTTCACACTCCTTACTTATAAATCAATCTGCATATCATCTGATACCGTCCCAGATCGACCTCTGTACTAAATAAATAGCCGGACTGCAGCACTTCTACCCTGATAGCATCGTGCCCGTCCAGCTCTGGAACAATATCATTCAGGTTATTCTGTTCTGTCCACTCTTCAAAGTTCTGATAAAAACCACTGTTGGCAATGCCCGTTCTGGCGTCCCCATCATAGGCTTCCTTGCTTGTCAGAGCGAACTGGAACTGCTTCAGACAGCTCCCGTCCACATATCTCTTGTAAATGGGATCTGCCCCAATCGGATCAATGGAATATTCCATTCCATTACCTAAACGATCAATATTGATCTTCCGGTTATCAATATCCGGATACATCCTCATATATTCCCGGATGCTCTCAATAATCGTTTTTCTTTTACTGTCCGGCAAGTTTCTCAGCTCCTTCCCTGATGGCATCTTTATGGCTCGCTTTCATTGTTTCAAACCATCTTGCCTTAGTTTTATGCTCGTAATACTGCCGGCGGGCATATGGGGCAAGATATTCAATGGATCCGGAACCGATCACTGTACCAAGTGTCCCAGACTTAATCAACATCCCGGTTCTCCTTGGTGTCAGCGGATTCATGTAGCGCAAACATTCTGAATCCACAAATGCCTGTGCTCTTGAAAAGCCTTCCGCTCTTTTTTGAGCAAAACCGGGTGCCCATTCAAGCTTTGCTGTTACAGATCCGTTTTTTCCGGTCACCGTAAACACTCTTCCTCTCGGTGATGTAATTTGGAAGTCTTTCTTCTGTGCCATCTTACTCGCCTCCGATCCGCCAGTGCGGAGTCGTACCAAACCGGTTGTCCGACCAGCTTGTCACCTTGCAGTGCTTCTGGAACACGGCTTTCAGATCTGCAGGTCTTTCAATCTCAATCTGACACTCTCCCAGGACAATCTGATCATCATTCTGTATGGTCCAGTATCCATAACCGCCACAGCAGGCGAACTGATCCGGCGGAAGATACTGCCCTGCTTCCGGAATATCCGCGGGAATCCGGATTTTGTAAACCTCCGCACTTTTCAGTCCGTTATCCGTAACTGCTGTCTTATGGTCCACATATACATGCACACCGTGAAGAACGGTTCTATGCCAGGTATCATAATTGGATGCATCTCCACTTATTCTGTTATAAACAGTCACATCTGCATTTGTGATCACACTGCATCGCCACCTTCCTTGACAGCCACCCGGTAGGGAGAAGATATGGATATGCTGCATCGTATGCTTTCTTCTTCACTACCTCTTCCGCTGTTTTTCCGTCACTTTGTTCTGTGACGTAGGTTACACTGTACCCGTCATTGTTTTCCGACTTCACAGGCGAAGTACCGGCCTGTTGCTGTGCATTGTATTTGTAATATACCTCCGCTACAGCACAGACCGCATCATTCACCGCTTCATTTTCTTCTACGAAGATATCTCCTCTAGCGTATGTCAAATGCCGGATATAAGCCTCTGCCTGTTTCTTGGCTTTCTTGAAGTCCTGTTCCGGGATGATGTTACCGCCATATTCATCTGCATAATATCCATACGTTGTCTGCATGGATCATCACCTTCCCTTACTCTCCTGTTTTCAGAACTGCACCTGCTTTCAGAACTGCAAACGGGCATCTCTTGTTTTTGTCCGTCTTAAGAGCGTTGATCGGATTCGGGATTTCCCAACCAAGACGCATTACAGCACGAAGAGCGACCATATCGTTCTGCATTAGGTTGTATGCGATTGTGCCATCTGTATTCTGGACAACACCTTCCGTAAACAGCTTGAATGTAATATCCTGTCTGATGGAATATACCAGCTGTGAGAAATCTCCGGAAATCATAAGCGCCTTTGACTTATCAAACGCTCCATTGTTCGGGAAGTTCATTGGTGATCCATCCAACGCGTACTGTGTTGTTCCCTGCAGATCCTGTTTAAACAGCGGATCTCCATTTGCATTTTTCAGACCTCTGAGTTTCGCCCTCATGGAAATGTCCGCCATGTGACCGTTTACAAAGTATCCGCAGTCTTCAATATGTGCGATCACTCCGTCCTCTGCCATGATCTTGTCATACAGACTGTCTGCGGCTCCTAATGTTACGACTGCTCCCGCTTTTGTCGCGGTTGTAACCACATCTTCTCTCCATGTGTTCGGTTTATTTTCACCGAACAATACTGCGCTGTCGATGACCTTTCCAAATGCTTCTGTAACTCTCGGTTTTACTTCTCCCCAGATGTCATACTCAGAATCATCCAGAACTGCTTCCGGAATTGGAACAATAACCGCAATCTCTTCGGCAGTGATGAACTTCTTGTCCCATGCCTGCTTTGTAGTTTTCTTCTGTCCGGTATCACCGTTTACGAAATATGCAATCGGCAGCATATCCAGTACCGGCATTTTGTACTGTCTGCTTGTCATGTTCGCCAGCTTGCGACCTCTTGACAGGACTGCTGACTGTGCGATCGTTCCCTGGATGATCTCATTGGATTCCTGAATTGGAATCAGAGACTCTGCTCCGGTACGGTCAATGATGTTTGCATCTGTGTCAAACAATCTTAAATTCATTCTTCTATTCTGCATTTACTCTACCTCCATTATCTTCTCGCGGCAGCTCTGATCCGGTCATTGATGGAAACGTTCATGTTTCCACCAGCACCATTTGAAGCATTACCTGCTGAAGAATCTGCAATCCGGTAAGAACCGCCACCGGCAAATCTCGGATTTTCCTTCAGGAACTTCTCTGCTGCCTTTTCAAATGTCGTTTTATCATCTACCATTTTGGAAACCTTGTAAGTCACATAGTCCAGATCATCAGCCTTGACACCTTTTCCGGATAAGAACTTCTCATTCTTCATCTGCTGGACTTCATTTCTGGAATTTTCCAGATCCTGCTGCAGCTGTGTCACATTCGGCTGATTCTTTTTCTGCTGTTCCTTATAATCGGCAATTGCCTGATTCACCTGCTGCTCTGTCATTCCCTGCTGCTGAAAATAGGAACGAAGCGCCGCTTTTTCAGCTCTGTCTGCTCTCGCATTGGCAATCTCTTCTGCCTGCGCAAAGCTGTATGAACCCTGGTTTCCTGATCCACCGGCATTTCCCTGGCTGCCGTTACCTGCTCCAGCGTTTCCACCCTGTCCACCAGAGCCAGCTCCGCCGCCGTCTTCAAAGAGCTGTAAAAACATTCTTTTTCTCATGCTTACCTCCAAATATGAGTGTTTTCCAGAGCTTTTTCTGTCTTCATGTTTTGGACATAATAAAAAGCACCCTCACTGGATGCTCATTTACTCAAACTGTATGCAATTGTATTCCTGGCTGATCACTGTGATTCCCAGGAACCACGAATCCACCAGAAGCTTCCCGCCATCTGACAGATCTTCCCATTCGATCACAGTCATTCCGCTGGCTGTTTCTCCCCGGATTCTGTCACCTGTCAGATCTTTCAGGGAATTGATCAGATTACATGTTAGCGCTGATACTGCCGCACATACCCGGTCAATCCCATCCGGACTCTTCTGGCAGGCATGACCGTTCATACGGATGCTGCGATCTGTTATTTTGATTGTTATCATAAATTCTTTACTCCTTTGACTCTATGATGGTTACTGTTCCTTCAAAGACTCCAAAATTTGACTGCTGTTGGAATGTATGGGTTTCAGCAATATCCTCATTAGTCATTGGTCTTGTAAGGTACCATAAAGAATCATCTTTCCAGGTAATTTCTTCCAGTTTCTGATTTGGCTCAAGCTTTATCGTTGTCTTCCCACCATAACTTTTCGTGGCGGTCTGGCATCCAGTTAAACCTGCTATCAATATGCTGATAGCCGTTAATACTGCTACTGCTTTCTTTTTCATTACCGGCCTCCTAAAAATAAGTACAAAAATACCACCGGTCATTTCGACTGGTGGCAACTATTCAAACTCTTTAAATTTAATTCCGTTTTTGCATTCCTCTTCATAACCAGAAAAAATTACATCCTCCGGTATTCCATCTGGAAATGCTTTACAAGTCATCTCTTCACTATTTTCATTGAAATTACTGCACAGCATACACTTTGGCAATGTCATTCTAAACCCTCCGCCAATGAAGGATATATTTTCTGATAAGTTTTCTTGCTTCATCTGGAATCCACTCTCCGTTTCTATACCTAACAAACGCCTCCGCTAAGCACTCTCGACTGTCTTTGCTTCTATCTGCATATCCTGAAATTCCTGCTATGAACTGCCTTCTTATTTTTTCATTTAACTCTATATATTCCACTTCTGATACGCAGTTCTGAAATGGCATTATATGCACCATTTCATGCGCAATGTAATCTTCAAAATTCTTTCCCGCCATTACACCATCATTGTACCATCTCGGCATAATAGTTTCAACTTTTCTATAATCTTGTTTGTAATTCAAAACAAGTCCATGTCTCAGCATTCCATTTTCATCCAAGTAAGCACCTGTTGCAAAAATATCATTTTTCTTTAGTTTTCCGCCTTTAATAGAATCTAAGTAAATCACGTATTCCGAATCCAACTTCTTTATCGCCGCATTGATTTTCGCTTCAATTTCTTTGCTCAAACCTGCTTTCTTAACAACTGTGTCTGGAATAGAAATTCTCATTTTCAGATCATACTGACTCGGTGCAATTCTTCCTCGTCCATCAATATAAATCCGCTCTCTTTCCTCTTTCAGCCTCATTTTCCGAGAAAACGCCGCATATTCATCAAGCTGTCCCTGATATTTGGCTTTTTGGAGCATAATCTCCTGCCAATCAGCGCCTCCGTCCTGAAGCATCTGTACTTTTTCACGCTGTGCCCGCATTGCTGTCTCCATCTGGCGCTGCCTTTGCTTTGCCTCGTACAGAGTGTACTCTTTGCCCCGGAATTCTTTTGGCTTGCTTTCCTTCCGGTTCTGAGCTTCCAGCCATTCATCTGACCAGTTACGCTGTGAAATGCCAGGAAAGAATGGGTAATAAGTATGATAACAGTTGGCTCCCAGAAGTCCTGTCACTGTACCAAGTCCACAGACTGAGTACAATTGTTCTTTTGTCCAGACCTGACCTTGCCATACCGCATGAGTAGGACGGGCCCCGGCATGCCACTCAACCTCAAAATACTCTGTTCCGAGCTTCTTGGCATTGTAGTCTGCTATTTCTCCGGTAAGATTCGCCACACCAGTCATCACAGCTCTTCTGGCAGCCACTTCTACCCGGCTTGCATATCCAGATCCGTACTCAATCTTCCGAAGTCCGCTGTTTGTCAGCTGTGTGACCACCCGGCGTAATACGCTACCATAGTCAAATGCTCCGGTTACAATGTCAAAGCAGGCATTGTCCAGATAATTTGTATATACCTGTGATAACGGTGTCAGGACCTTTCTGCCGTTATAATCCAGATAAAAGCCAATTGACTTAGTTACATTCTCCAGATCTTCCAGACTCTGCCGGATAATAGCATCTGTGATCTGCTTGAGCTGCCTGTTCTCCTCATATGGGATAAACTCTGCATTGATCTGTTTGTAAATGTCCTTATTCCGGACGTATTCCCAGTCGATCACTTTATCATACAGCTCAAATATTTCCGGATAAGACGCATCCAGTGTTTTCTTGATCTCTCTTTCGATATCCTCGGAAGAATATCCCAGAATCCGAAGTCTATTGATCTGCCAGTCTGCTGTACTGGTGATTTCGCCGGTCTTTTTGATCCGCCGGGCAATGTCCTGCAGGATCCGTTCTTCCAGACCTATGTACCGCGCTGCAATCTTATCGGCAACTTGATCTTTGTATTCTTTTCGCATCCTACTCCATTACCTGATTCTGCTCTGGCAGATTCTTTTTTGCCTGTTTCACTGTTTCACCGTACCATTTTGCACGGTACTCTTCATGCCGCATCACGCCCATACTGACGTCCTGACGGTCCTGCTGACGCTCTGTGCCCTTATCCTCAATGATAGAATCATCGAAATCAATCACAATATCTGTGTTCTGGTCCAGTGTATTCCCCGTCACGATACCAAGCCGGATGATGATTCTGACCAACCGTTTTAGGACATCTTCCAAGATTATCTCATGCTTCTTCAGCATACGGTACATATCTGAGTTCTCCGAAATGATCTCGGTTGCTGTCTTCGCTCCTGCTCCGTCAAACCGGTATCTTTCCGTACCGAATCCGCATTTCAGAGACAGATAATTCAGATCATCATTGATTGCCTTGCTGTGCTGTTCTACCCGGAGGCTCATATCCACTTCCTTGATCAGACCATTCTGGCTCTTATCATAATCTTCCGGAAGTGAATAGAACACGCTGTCATCCGGATCAAAGGTTGGAGATCCATCTTCGTTCGTCAGCATTTCCGGAGCGACAAAGATTCTTTTTCTTCCAAGATCAAACTCATTGCAGTAAGAATCAAACTCCATGTCCAGCTTTTTAAGCGTATCGATGGCATTTGCAAAAATCGCAATTCCCATTGGATTGCATTCATCCGCATTATTTGTGATATTCAGTCTGTCAATGACAAACTGTGGTTCTATAGATCCCGTCTCTGTTCTGGCTGCCAGATTTGCAAATGGCTTAAGCTGTTTCCATTCCTGTTCTGTCAGCTCACGTCCTTCCGCACTGCCTTTCGTGCATTCCAGGACGCTATTTTCAATCACATACATTCCTTTTGACTCAATCCTGTGAAACTGAATCTGCACATATTTCTTCTGACGAACTGTATGCACAAACGTAAAAATGCACTCCGTAACCTCCCCGTTATTCCAACTGACCGGATAGATGTTCTTGGCATCTACATAGTTAATTCCGATCTCACCTGCAGATATCGTCCCATCCTCCTGCACAACCGCATTGTACAGATAAGGGATATATGCCACGGTCCCGGAATACGCTTTCCGTTCCTGGTAATCATTTCCCATAACAAGAAAATGATTGTTATCCAGAACCTTCCGCACAAATTCCTGTGTCGTTTCGTCTTCCAGTGTGATCATAACTCTCTCATTCAGCAGCAGATCAGCAATATCTTCCGACAGCTTCTTTGCCATTCCCATGCTTTTCCTGCGACATCGTTTACTTGTCCCGCGTCCGGTATACACCTTGTAGAACGTAAACTGCCGGACATTGGAATTATACCAGCTGATCCACTCATCGATCTTCCGGTAGAACGAAGCATCCACCGTATCAATCCCCTTTTTCCTAAAATAATTAAAGATATTCATCCTCTTCTCTCACCTCCCTGCTGCTGATATCACCTATATTCACATCATCCTCGACTATATCCAATGGCAGCCAATGTTTGATCTTACTCCATGCGCCCATAACCACATAGCGTATGGCATCCATGCAGTGATCCGCTTCCTTTACCGGCACTTCTTTCCCCTTTTCGATGGATTTCTTATCATACTCGTATGTTCCAAACTCCTGCACCGCATACTCCTGCTTCGGGGAAATCGACATGATATCGAATACCAGTGCTTTCTGTACCCGGCTGATTCCAAACGCCACATCATTTTCCGCATCCCGCAGAAACACCTGATAGTCCAGTCCGGTTCTGGTAGCTCTCCTAACCTCTTCTGCCAGACCTTTTGCAGATGGATCCAAAAAAATATAAAAGATCCGGTTCTCATACTGTTCATGCAGCCCATCCATGAACTCAACCAGATCTCTTGCATATTCAGACGGACTCTTCTGCCTTCCAGATTCCCGTCCACTGTGATAATATTCTCCAAGTCCCGGAAATTTCTTCCGGTAGGTGTCCAGACCAAACGCTTCAAAGGTTGTCGCATTCTGCTGACCGTAGTCACCTCCAATGTAAATCCGGTCATATCTCCTGTCCGGATCCGGCTTTTGTCTGTGCCGATCTGAAAACATATAATAGATCAGCTCATCCACGCCAATCGCTTCACCGAGCCATACCCACCGATACATCTTCGGATCCGCTTTCTTCATCATCTCCGCAGATGCAATCAAATCAGGTCCTAACCAGTCCACCGGCACATCCCGGTAATCTGTGTGAATGTGAATGCAGTCCTCACGCTTCTCCATTTTCTTGCACCACAAATTGATCGGAGCATTTGGGTTCTTTGGCGGGTTGTACAGATAAATCATCTGGAATCCACCCTTATTTCCACGGACAAACGTTGCTTCAATGTTGGTCAGCTCATCTTCGCCTTCACCATCATCAAAGAACTCTGTCAGTTCATCCAGGACAACCAGCTTGATCGGTTTATCCTCGTCAATGATACCCTTTGTATCGTCAATACCGTCTGATCCGGCAAAGTACATTGTTGTCCCGTACTTCTTGTAAGTGATTTCCATCGGGGATTTCGTAATCCGGAACTTGTTTTTCGGTATCTGCAAACGGCTGATCCCCCGCAGCATTTCCTTGTATACCGTCTTCCTGAGCTTGTTATGGTGCTTACGCAGCACAACAACAGATCCATTGGCATCCGATACGAGCTGATAATCTGACCGGATGGAAGCATAACTGGACTTTGTTCCCGCTCTCCCAGAAGTCAGGATAATGTGCTTGATACTCCGGTTGTTAAATATCTGCAGATACTTCGGAATTATGATCTCCGATATCCGGACCTGTTTCTTCTGGTGCGTCATTGATAATCTCTACTCCTTCATCCTCATGCTCGCCATGACCTGAACTTCTGCGGATTTTCTCGGTATCCGCTGCCATTCGCTCTGTCCGGCGTTTCTGCTCTGCATCATCGGCAGCAGTCTGTGCATTCTGTCCGGCATACTGCGCCACAAAATACGCAGCCTTTGTATTTCCTGCCATTGCTTCCTTGATCTGCGCCATAAGCAAAGCCGATTCCAGAGTACATTCAACACCAAGTGACTCTAAAACCGGCTTCCATTCTTCGTTATCTATTTTGGCGGTAAGCAGTAGGTTTAAGGTCTTCCGGAAATCAGCCTTCCTGCGTCTTGCCTGACCACTTGCTTTTCCTGCCTTTTTTGCCAATTCCCGGCGCTCCTCCGGAGTTCGATTGCTATTTGCGTCCTTTATGTTTTCATAGCCTGCCACTTCACCACCTTCAATTCTGGTTTATTTTAATGGATCATACAGGTATCGAACCTGTGACATTTCGCTTATGAGGCGAATGTTCTACCGCTGAACTAATGATCCAAATTTTTAGCTGTAGAAAAGCACTATCCTAATTTTTTTCGGATAGTGCTTCTTCTTATTCTTCTTTAATTTCCTTAACAGTAACAATATACTTCTTTTCCGCTATAATTACTCTTTTTTTCTTTTTCCCTAATAACTCACAAAAATTTGTTGCAATTTCAAAAATTGCTGAAACTATCACAGCCATCCCTATTCCAAATTTTGACTCTGAATTATTAAAAATTAAATCTATAACAGTTAACACCCATATTCCAACATATACAATTATTTTACACACAGGTAATTGACGGGTTAAATTTCCTCTCATTCCTGCGATAATAGTTACTACAGCAAGAATTATCACCATTCCTACTTCTACGCATTTTATTACCATTTTTTAGTCCTCCTTTACGCATCTAGTTTAGTCACATAATACCTCTTTTTTCGACATTACGCAACGAAAAAGACACCCAGCAAACCCAGGTGTCTCTTCATGGTTTTAAATACTTACGATCGGAGGAACCATCAAAAATGTCTTACCTTGTTACATTTCATCAATTCCAGTTTATACTCTATCACTTTTTATCCGGACATTGTGGGACATTTTCAAAATATCTTTGAATTTTTTTACGGACGTTCTCATCTGTGTACCGGATCCGGCGCTTCGGGAACATTTTGTTCATCTGATCTGCAACCTTTGGATATGATAAATCATCCAGAAAATAAAGCCGAAAGATAATCCGCAGTTCACTCTTCTCAATGGATTCTATGTACTCTTCCACCTGGATTGTCATTTCCAGCAGTTCTTCCTCCAGCTCCTCAAGCCTTCTGTTCCGCTTTTTCAGCAGCTGTTCTTTTCTGGAAATCACACCAACCGGTCTGCCAGTGATCTTTACCGTGCCAAGTGGCTTTTTCCCCTTCTTACCACATGATACCGAATCCACGACAATTTGTCCATGCAGTTTATCCAATTCTTTCTGGATTTTCTCAATTCTCCGGCGCAGATCCTTAATCTCTTCTTTCATATCCGCGTACTCAATCAAAATGCCCTTGTCCACCGGTATCCACCTCCGCTGTAATGTCATACTTCTTCGCCAGATATTCCGCAACACTCACACTCTGATAAGCCGGTCTTCGGAATCTCTCCAACGCCTTTGCATCATGCCGGCTCTCCAGTTCCTCATAATGCTGCTGTCTATCTCTCCGTTGCTCTTTTCTGCTTCGTTTCTCCTGCAAATTATCACCTTCTATCCTCTGAACACTTCCGGAAGCGGCATCCACGCCACAACCTTATACGGTTCTCCCTGTTCATCGAACCAGACACCAGTCTGGGAATAATACAGCGTTGTTGCCTTATCAGCTCCCTCGATCGTGACCAGAAACTCCGCTGCATATGCATTTTGCACATATGATTCTATGAATTCCCGTTGATCTGGGAGTCTTTCTGTTGTTGGAATCCATCCGTTACTCATTATTCTCTGCCTTTCTTCATGAAATCATGATAAATTTGGTTGTTCTCTATATGCATGAAGGCATCAAAATCCAAATCTTTTCGCCTGACACTTACGTTCTCAAATGGATAACTTCCGTCCATTATTGCTTTTACATCTTGCAATTCTGCTATGAGTGCATCTATGCTTTCCGTCTTTGTGAATGTCAGGATAACTTCCGCCTGCTCTGTATCCCATGTATCTTCAACTGGAACTTTTTCACCTATCTCATGTGGTTCCTGTGTAATACAGCACAATGCTCCGATGTCACCGCTCAAGGCGCCAGTCATTCTGATATCACCTGTTCCGAACTCCATTTTTGCTTTGCCTTTAATCATTGGTTTTTCCCCTTTTCTTTCATATACTTCAAAATTTCTTTTTTCACCATCTTGGCATATTTTGAATACTCGCATCCAAACATAGCGCATCCATAAAAAACTGTACCATCGCCCGGATCTTCATGATCTACACTCATTTTGCAAGAAGCACACTCTTCAGGACTATGCTCTCTGCAATAATCTCCCATTGCCAGTAAGAAGTCTTCGATCTTAACTTTCATCTAGTCCACCTCGCTTTACGATTTCAATCGCTTTATCCAGTGCAAGATAGCTACTCATTTCTCCATCCCAGCACTCTGCGAAATATTTGCAATGTCTGCAGTCTTCATTATTGCAAGCTCCATCCAACTTTAATTGCTCCAACTCAGTTGCTACAACATCTGCTTTGTACGCTTCTGGCTGTTTTTTTTATAATTTCCACGATATCTTTAAAATTCACAAAAACATAACCATTTTTACTGCCTAAGTCAAATATTTTTATTAGTGCGTCCGCATCAATCAGTTTCATTGGTCTTTTTTTCCTCTCTTGTTCCATTCCTCAATCGCTTTGTTTCTTTCGTCTTTTGTTATTCTCAGCTCACCATTTTCAAGTGTCATTCTTACTTCATATCGTCTTGGAAGACTAATTCCGCATCCATAACATTTTACATAAAAATCAAAGCCCGCATCATAATTGCTCGATGTGTTACCTACTGTTATCATGATTGGCTCTTCACCGCAAAATGGGCACGTTTTTAATTTTTTCATTCCTTATGCCGCCTTTCTTTTTTTGTCTTGTATTTCGCATAAATTCTTTCGTCATTTCTCCCTTTATACAGTTTTCTCATGGCTGATCCAAGTCCATTTTCCATATCCTCGGCAGTCTGCTCCCATGTACCTTCTGCTTCTCCCAACAGTTCAACCGAATTAGATACATAATCAATCAGCTTTTCAATCTCCAAATCTGTGAAATAAATACTCCGTCCCATTTGCTTTACCACCCCATATCATTACGGTATCCAATTGCACTTGGATTTACCATGTATGATCTTTTCAGCTCCGATTCATCCAATTGACGTTTCAGCCGGCTTACTTTTTTCTTTAGTTCTCGATTTTCTTTTAATACCGCCATAAGTTTACAGATATCTTTCTGATTACATTTTGTGTCCTCCGAGTAGTTTTCGCACACTAGGCATACTTCTTTTTCAGTCATTGTTGTCGCCTTTCTTGTATGGTTTCGGAAGTGGCATCCACGCTACAATTACCTTCGTCGTATAGCTGAAAAGTCCATGAAATTCTCCATTGTAAAATGCTAATTCCGTTACTGTTCCATTGGAGAAACAAGCAATTACGTTTGTATTTTCTTCCGGTAGTCGTTCACTGCACGGAATCCATGTATTTTCCTTTAATGCCTGTATTCCTAACTCAATAGCTTTTGCCGTTTCCTCTGTCCAGCCCCATTCCATATGTTTCAGCAGTCTATCTATTGCTTGCCGATTGTTCATCTTCGACCTCCTTATACGGTTTCGGTAACGGCATCCAGGCATTCACAATCAATCCATATCTTGCATAGGTTTCCTCATCATCTCCAGGATAAAACTTATCACTCCCGTCATTCTCGTATCTTCCAATATCCGGCAGCGTACAATTCTCAAACGAAACCAGAATATATTCCTCTTCCTTTGGCATTCTCTCTGTAATCGGAATCCATCCATGCTCTTCCTTGTATTTTTCTACCGCATCCTGCCGAAGCATCTCAATCAATTCTGCACTATTCCCTGTATCACTCGATTTCATTATCTTCCTGTGCTCCTTTTCTGTATTTGCTCCATATATTCTGTAACCCTGATCTTCTCTCCACAGATCGGGCAGTCTACAAAGTTCCCAAGCTCATTCATTCCAACCTGGACGTTTGTAACATCTTCTTTCTCGCAAGTAATTCCAATTCCACATCTATCACATTTGCCCTGGTATTTAACTTTACTGATAATCCGTATCATTCCAACACCTCACATCCCTTGTGTAAAAAGCTCTTTCATTAGTCGTCCTCTTACGCCCTTCACGATTTCCGGATTGCATCTGGTACAATCTTCCATCCCGTTTTCTTCCAGGTACTTTTGAAAATCTTCCAATACAGTTATAATCTCTTCGACTTCTGTCTTTGTTAAATTTATAAACATCTTCTTACTCCCCTTTCAACGTCCCCAGCACATTCACACCAACTTCCCTCTCCAGCTCTTCATTCATCAGCTGAAAATATTCCTCGTCCTTCTGTGCAAAATGCATCTGGTGTAAAACAAATTCCAAATATTTCAAAACTCCCGTTCTTTTGCAATGATAGTTCCGGTACAGGTAATCTACACTGATCAGCAGGAAACAGTTCATTGCCTCTGCTGTGTGCTTGTCCAGTTCTTTCTGGCGTTCCTTTTGGAACTCCGGACTATCCATGATCTCTTTGATCTGCTTTCGGAGCTTATGTTTCTTTAACTGCTTATCTGCCCAACTCATTCATAAAATCCTTTCATCTTCCGCTTTGACACTGCATCGCCCTTTTGATACACACTGCATTCTTCCACGGAACACCCTCTGCTGTGACCTGTTATCTCGATATAGGAACAGCCGGCTCCCTTTGTATTTCCTGTTGCCCGGAACATGCAAGTCCTGCATTTGTGCCGGTCCGCATTAATGGCTGTCTTATTTTCCGGCTTTGGCTTCTTGCACTTATCCGGATTCAGCCAGGAATACACGGTACTGTATTTTGCATCGATCAACCGCGCGATCTCCGCAGCACCTTTTCCTTCTTTCGCCAGTTCCAATGCTTTCTCCCTTTTATTTTCTGCCGGAATCACAACCGAATCCGGCTCTGTGAGGGGGGGGGTGGTACTTCCGTCTTTCTCCGTTGTCCCTGCCGGTGCTACTTCCGCACTGCAGTTTTCTGGTCTGTTCTGCTCTACCATTTCAGCTACTGCCTGTGCAAATTCCGGATTGTGATATGCCGGAACGTTTACCAGAAAATGATTTTCTTCCTGTTCCAGGATGTCCGACAATAACCGAACATCCATACTGCCATCATCCTTTGTCCATAATACCGTCACTGGTTTCCCTTTTATGTAGTCTGCCAATGCCTCTTTTAATGTCTTTTCTATCAGCATATTTCTTTTTCCTCCCAGTACTCTATTACATATTCTGTCTTTCCCCTACTCGTAGGCTTACTTCCCATATCTGTTACAATTCTTCTAATCCTGACTGAGTATCCCGCCTTTAATAACAGCGTTGCCACCTTGAGCCGATCTTCTTCGTTCCACTGTACAGATCCTTTTCTGATACTGCGAATTACATTTCTACTCATGCGCCATCCTCCATTCATCATGTAGAGTCTGTACCCTGCCGCTGAACCAAATCAGTAAACCACAGATATCTGGTTGATTGTCATATTTCTTCATCATGACTTCCATGTTTCGATTCCATAATGACATATCATGATTTGATAAATATTTTTTATAAATTCCCCAGCAATCATTGTAAATTGCCTTGATTCGTTCCTCCATACATCCTCCTTGTTACCGCATGTTACCATTTTCTTTATCCTGTTACCGTCTTCGGGAAACCGCTGAACCCATTGAAAATACTGCGTTTCAAGCATTTTTCGGAGTGAAGTTACCGAGTTACCACACGTTTTCCCATATAGAAGAAAATATTTTTCTCACTTTCACATATTTTTTTCTTCTCTATAAGGGTGAATTTTGCCCGGTAACTTGGGTAACGGGTAACTTTTACTTAAATGGCAGCTCTTCCTGCTCATATTTATCCATTGTTTCCACCGGTTCAAACCCATCCTTATCGATGTTATCGTTCAGCCGCAGGAATACACACCTGATTGGATTGCCATCTACCTTTTTCACCTTTGTCATACGTCCGCCCTGCGTCTCGATCAGACCTTTGCGATCCGCCCAGGACAAAAAAGCCTTATCAGAAAATCCTCCACTCTTACATAATTCCTTGAACGCCTGGTTATAGATGATAGCAACTCCCTTTTCAAGCGTTCCCCATTTCTCCACTTTCGTGTCCATATCAAAGCGCTGATTGTTCATGGCGATCTTGTCCTGCAGATATCGATAGCAGCGCTCATTGTCACTCAGATCATTCCTGTTGATCAGAACAGTTTTCGCCTGCTCAATCGTAATATATTCTCCATCCCGGAACAGATAATCTGTCGCGACTTTATCTGCAACCAATAAAATCGACAGTGACAGGCTTTGTTTCTGCATGGCTTCATCATCTTTTAATTCATGCATAAACTCTTTCTGCATCTGATGCAGTTTTTCCTTGCCAATCCCTTTTAGGATCTCTATGTACCTTTTCCCGGCCAGACCATAATTTTTCTTCACGATCTCTGCAGTCTCCTGCGGATCCGCATAAACATTGTCCTTACATTCAACTTCCAGAATACGATTAATGGCTCCGCCCTGGGACACATAGGAATTCAAAGGACGCTCTCCATTTGTCAAAATGCAGTTCTTCCATCGATTCTCCCTACTGATACCAAGTTCTTTGTTGGATCTACTCTTTCCCTT
>ENA-OPSW01000284-OPSW01000284.1-human-gut-metagenome-genome-assembly--contig:-NODE-284-length-49383-cov-7.857809_pt1 | contig 49383 bp, 42 predicted proteins | sample MGYA00241463_ERZ501918 | MGnify/ENA primary metagenome ERZ501918 (study PRJEB25962, sample SAMEA2042443) | human gut metagenome | biome: human gut; feature: human-associated habitat; material: faeces... | reverse complement strand
TGCTCAAGGTCATCGGCGAAGATGGGCGCATCCACTCCACCTTCAACCAGACCGAAGCCCGCACCGGACGGCTTTCTTCCGATAACCCCAACCTGCAGAACATCCCCATCCGCACCGAGCTGGGCAGCCAGCTCCGCGCTTACTTTGTGGCGCGGCCCGGCTGCGTGCTGGTGGACGCCGACTACAGCCAGATCGAGCTGCGCATCCTCGCCCATGTCACCGGCGACGAGCATATGCAGCAGGCGTTCCTCACCGGCGAGGACATCCACCGCAGCACTGCCGCTAAAATCTACGACCTGCCCCTCGAGCAGGTCACGCCCCGCCTGCGCTCTTCGGCAAAAGCCATCAACTTCGGCATCATGTACGGCAAGGGCGCTTACAGCCTCTCGAAGGACATCGGCGTGAGCGTCAAAGAAGCAGACGCCTTCCTGAAAAACTATCTGGCCACCTTCCCGAAAGTCAGCGGCTACATGGACAAGACCATCTCCGACGCCCGGAACTGCGGCTATGTGTCCACTCTCTTCGGACGCCGTCGCTCCCTGCCGGAGCTGGCCAGCAACAATCACAATATCCGGGCCAGCGGCGAGCGGATGGCCCGCAACACGCCGATCCAAGGCACCGCCGCCGACGTCATCAAGCTGGCGATGGTGCGGGTCTGGCGGCGTCTGCGGGACGAGAAGATGGAGAGCCGCCTCATCCTGACCGTCCACGACGAACTCATCGTCGAGGCCCCGGAGGCAGAAGCCGCGAAAGCCGCCGCCATCCTGCAGGAAGAGATGGAAGGCTGTGTCAATTATGCTGTCCCCCTGAGCACCGAAGTGCATCAGGGCAAAAACTGGCTGGAGGCCCACTAAAACCATGATCATCTTAGGAATCGAATCTACCTGCGACGAGACCGCCGCATCTCTGGTGGAAGATGGCCGGCACCTGCTGAGCAACGTCATCTCCACCAGCGTCAAGGAGCAGGCACTTTACGGCGGCGTCGTGCCGGAGATTGCCAGCCGCCGCCACTGTGAGTTCATCAGCGCCACCGTCAAAAAGGCTCTGCTGGACGCAGGCAAGACCATCGACGACGTGGACGCCGTGGCTGTCACCTTCGCGCCCGGTCTCATCGGCGCAGTGCTGGTGGGCGTCAACTTTGCCAAGGGCCTCGCCTACTCGGCGGGCAAGCCGCTGGTGCCGGTCCACCATCTGCGGGGCCACATTGCAGCCCTCTACCTGACCCACCCGGAGCTGAAGCCGCCCTTCCTCTGCCTTGTGGCGTCCGGCGGACACAGCCACATCGTGGAGGTGCAGGACTACACTCATTACCACATCCTCGGCCACACGGTGGACGACGCCGCCGGCGAGGCCTTTGACAAGGTGGCCCGGACGCTGGGCCTGCCCTATCCCGGCGGTCCCAGCGTCGCCAACGCCGCCAAGACCGGCGACCCGAAAGCCTACCGTCTGCCGGTGCCTCATGTGGAGGGCAAGTACAACGTCAGCTTCTCCGGCCTCAAGACCGCCGTGCTGAACGAGGTGAATCAGGCCCAGATGAAGGGTACTGACATCAACGTCCCCGACCTCGCGGCCAGCTTCCAGGAACGCATCGCGGGCATCCTCGCAGAAAAGCTCCTTCTCGCCGCCGCCGACACCGGCGCAAAGCAGGTCTGTCTGGCGGGCGGCGTCGCGGCCAATGGCCGTCTGCGCCAGCTGGTCAATGACGGTGCCCAGAAGCTGGGGGCCAAGGTCTACCTGCCAGAGCTGAAATTCTGCGGCGACAACGGCGCGATGATCGCGGCTCAGGGCTACTATCAGTACATCGCAGGCCATACCGCCGGGCTGGAGCTGAACGGTCTGCCGACTCTGCCCATCGATTACGAATAACTGACATAGAAAACGGAATGGCCGCGCACAGCTGTGCGCGGCCATTCCGTTTATTTCATATCACGTCCGAAGTAAAGCTCCACTTCACTGAGTTTCTTTTTCCGCAGCAGGAACGCCGTGGGGATGAGATAGACCGCGATAGACGTCAGCATGGTGATGTCATAGGTGCTGATGCTGTCAGCCACCGTCTGGGTGCCGTACAAGCCGCCGATGAGCATGGACGTGATGTCCATCGCGGCGTGGATGAACACCGTCACCCAGATGTTTCCGGTGCGGAAATAGACCGCCGCCAGCAGCGTACCCAGCGAGGCCGCAAAGACGCACTGCATCAGAACGCCCAGCGGCGCACTGCCGGTGAGGTTGGTCAGGTGGGCCGCACCGAAGTAGAGGCCCGACAGCAGGCAGGCTTTCCAGACGCCGGCCCGGCTGGTGCCGAAATGCTCCAGAAGCGTCTGGGCGATGACACCTCGGAACAGAAACTCTTCTGCCACACCGACGCTGGTCATGCCGATAAGGAACCACACGACATGCCACGCAGGCAGCATATCGCCCTCCGGCCTGCCAAACAGCAGAGTATTGTAGGCGTTGTAGCCGATGAGCGCGATGGGGTACAGGCCCACCAGCAGACCGTTGAAAAAGCCGCTTCCCCGGCGGCGGAGCAGGCCGCTCTTCCCGGTGCGCGCCAGAAAGAGCCACGCCACCAGCACACCTACTGCCTCCTGCATGAAGGTCAGCATATAATCATCGACGGCATCAATGTCCCGCACGACGAACAAGATGAGCAGAAGCGACAGCAGCGATGCCACGAACAGCATCCCCAGAAACAGCACCTCGGCCACAAGGCAGTAGAGCATCGGGTGGGCGCTGCGCAGACGTTTGAGCATAGAAAGACCTCCTGTGTCGTAGTGGTACTATTTTAGCATATTTCAGAAGAAAGAGATAGGGATTTGTGTGAATAGTTTAATCCCGCGCCCGAATCGAAACGGCAGTCACCAACTATTGACATTCCTGAAGATTGGGACCCGCGCACTAAAGAAAGCCCCACTGGGGCTTTCTTTGCGGCACTTTGTGCCGCCGTGCTGTTCAAATCCCGCTGCGGAGATAGAAAAAGACCGGCACACGAATGTGTACCGGTCTTTTTCAGTCGGAGCAGCGGGATTTGAACCCACGGCCTCCTCGTCCCGAACGAGGCGCGCTACCAACTGCGCTATGCCCCGAAAATACCGCAACCCAATGGGCTGCGGTCTGGTTGGGGATGAGAGAATCGAACTCCCACAAGTAGAGTCAGAGTCTACCGCACTACCACTATGCAAATCCCCACTATTCGGTTTCGCCCTCAGCACCGAAGCGCTGCTGACGAGGAATATTATACAGCCTCCGCCTCCATTTGTCAACCACTTTTTTGATTTTTCCGTCCATGTTTTTTCTGCTTTCTCCACCACCGCGTTTTCACGCCTTTTTTCGTCCCCGGCTCTTGACACCCGCCCCCTTTGGGAATACTCTTATAGTATCATTCACCTGCCCCTTCTGAGGGAGAACGGAAGAAACGAGGGTTGTTCGATATGAAAAAACGTGTTGGTATCCTGACCTCCGGCGGCGACTGTCCCGGCCTGAACGCCACCATCCGCGGCGTGGCCAAAGCCCTGTATGCTCGGTTCGGCGAGAATGTCGAGATCGTCGGCATCCTGAACGGCTACCACGGCCTCATCACCGGCGAATACAAGGAGATGTGCGAGGACGATTTCCGCGGCATCCTGACGCTGGGCGGCACCATCCTCGGCACCAAGCGCACCCCCTTCAAGCTGATGCGCGTGGTGGAAGAGGACAAGATCGATAAGGTCGCGGCCATGAAAAAGACCTACAAGGACGCCAAGCTCGACTGCCTGCTCTGCCTCGGCGGCAACGGCACCCACAAGACGGCCAACCTCCTCTCCCAGGAGGGCCTGAACGTCATCGGCCTGCCCAAGACCATCGACAACGACATCTACGGCACCGACGTCACCTTCGGCTTCCACACCGCCGTGGACATTGCCACTGAGGTCATCGACCGCATCCACACCACCGCCGGCAGCCACAGCCGCGTCATGTGCATCGAGATCATGGGCAACAAGGCCGGCTGGCTGACCCTCTACTCCGGCATCGCCGGCGGAGCTGACATCATCCTGCTGCCCGAGCAGCCCTATGACATCGACCGCGTCTGCGCCGCTGTGGAGCGCCGCGCCCGCAAAGGCTCCAACTTCTCCATCATCGCCGTGGCCGAGGGTGCCATCAACACCGAAGAGGCCAAGATGAAGCGGAAAGAGTGGATGGCAAAGCGCGCCGAAGCCGGTTACGGCGTCACCGCCACCAACCGCATCGCCGCCGCCGTCCAGAAAAAGACCGGCATGGAGACCCGCGTCTGCATCCCGGGCCATATGCAGCGTGGCGGCAGCCCCAGCGCTTACGACCGTGTGCTGGCCACCGAGTTCGGCAGCTACGCCGCCAAGCTGGTGGAAGTGGAGCGCTACGGCGTCACCGTCGCCATGGTCAACAACCGCGTCGTCGCCAACCGCCTCGAGGACATCGCCGGTAAGACCCGCAACATCCCCGAGGGCTGTGAGCTGCTCACCGTCGCCCGCCGGATGGGCGTGAGCCTCGGCTGAGACCCTGAAAATAAAAACACCTCGCTGTATCATGCAGCGAGGTGTTTTTGTTTTTATGCTTCAGAACGAGCCGCCCGACGAACCTCCGAAGCCGTCGGAATCGACGGACGAACCGCCGGAGGAGCTGGACTCCTTCTGGGGCGGGTCATAGGTGCGCTCCCGGGTAGTGTGGGTGTAGCGGTCACGCTTGACCCGCAGGGTAAAGCCGGGCATGTACTCGTCGGCCTCCGTTTTCTGCCGGGCCGTCTTCATCTGGTGGTAGAGGATGAGGCAGATGAACGCCGAAATGCCGAGAGGGAAGATCATGGCAATGAGCAGGTCTTCCAGGCCGATGTCGTTATCCACATCGATGGGCTCGCCATAGTCGGCATAGTAGTCCAGTGCATCGTCGCACATATCGATATAGGTATAGGCGGCATCTGCCCATTCCTCATCGGAGAGCTCCGGGACGATCTCGTCCTCCTGCTGCTCGATGCGGTAGTCGGTGAAAGCCGTGACGCCCTCGCCGTAGGTGATGGTGACGTACTTGCGGGAGCCGACTGCCAGCAGGAAGAGGATGCCGCTCTGCTCGTCGCCATAGCCGAGGCCGTTGGCGATGTAATAATTTTTCGCGTAGTCGCGCTGGTCGGCATCGCCGATGTCGTCCACCACGAGGAAGTAGACATCCACGTCGTGGCCGTCGGAGGCGCTTTCGGCCTGCTCCTCAAGGTCGGCCAGCGTGTCGGCGTCAAAGACGCCGCACTCATCCCGCACCAGCGGGGCCGCTGCCCCGGCCGGCAGGGTCAGGGCCATGCAGAGCAGGGCCGCAGCCAGAAGGGCAAACAGTTTTTTGCAGTATTTCATATTCCCGTCTCCCCCTCTCACAGCAGCATGATGAGAGCCGTCAGTATCATCAGCGGGATGCTGATGCCGGCAAACCATGCAGCTACCCTGCCCTTATCCACGGGCAGGTCACCGATGAGCTTGCCGGTCTGGCCGTTCATCGCAAAGAGGAAGTCCTGCTCCTTCCAGCGGGTGTGGAGCATCCAGACCGGCAGCAGGGCGTAGTGGGGTTCCAGCGTCCGCGAGTCGAGCTGCTCCGAGAGAGTCTGGACGCCGGTGTAGCCGCCCAGCGTATCGTGGAGGGCTGCAGCGGTGCTGTTCTTCATCCGGGTCAGGACGCGGGCAGCACACTTCTTGTCGTCCTCGTCGTACCGGTCAGCCAGAAATCCGGGCAGGTAGGCCGTGGAGAAGGGCTTGAGGTCGCTGTAGTCGAAGGGTTCGATGGCGTCCATATGGGCGTCCGGCATCTTGCTGGAGCCGTCCACCGGCACCCGGACAAAGTCGGCGTCGCCCACGCGGGCCACATCGAAGTGCCTGGTGGTGGTGACAATGTAGTCGCCCTCACGGTGGCTCTCGCTGATCTCGGCCTTGTAAGCGCCCCGGGCCTCCATCCGGCCATCGTAGAGCCAGAACGGCACATACACGCCCTGGATCTCCTCGATGTGGTTGGACTCTTTGAAGGCTTTGGGGAGAAAGACTTTGCCTTTATAATACTTCTTCAGGTTCTCGATGGCGGTCTTTTTGTCCATCCGGAAGGGGATGATGTACTCCGGCTTGAGCTTGCCGGAAAGCTGTCCGCCCAGCACGGTGGGGTTGCCGCAGTAGGGGCAGGTGGTGGCAGCTGTTTCGGGGCCGCAGACCAGCTCTGCACCGCAGGAAGTGCAGGTGCGGCTGCTGAGATCTCCCGTCTCCATCTCCCCCCAGACAGGGCCGCTGGACGCTGCCTTTTCGGCGGCTTCGGCGGCCTTATCGGCCTGAGCCTGCTTCTCGCCGTAAAGAGCCTCGACCTGTGCTACATCGTAGGTGGAGCCGCAGTAATCACAGCAGAGCTTTCCGCTGGCGCTGTCGAACCGCAGCGGGCCGGTACAGGCCGGGCATTGGTAATTCGTGGTGTTTTCTGCCATATCTCAGCTCCCCTTTCAGGCTCCGAAAGGCTTGCCGCATTCGGGGCAGAACTTGGGCGGGTTGGCCGGGTCGTCAGGGGTCCAGCCGCAGTTCGAACACTTGGCCGCCGGGCGGGGCTTACCGCATTCCGAGCAGAATTTGCCGGTATTGTGTGCGCCGCAGCTGCACACCCAGCCTGCTTCGGGGCGGGGCTTGCCGCAGGCGGTGCAGAACTTGCCGGTGTTGCCGGTCTGGCCGCAGGAGCAGCTCCAGCTGCCAGCCGCCGGGGCGGCTGCGGGGGCAGGAGCAGCGGCAGGCTGCTGCATCTGGTAGAGGGCCTGGGCGTTGATGCCGCCGGCAGCAGCGGCCTGGTTCATGCCCATAAAGGCCATGGCCGGGCCGGCGGAGGTATTGGAAGCCGCTGCCTGCATAGCCGAAGCCTGTGCGCCCACCATGTGGGCGGCGGCGCGGGTCGGGTCCATAAAGGCGGCGCTGCGTTGCAGCTCCTTGATCATCTGCTCGTCTTCTTCGCTGGCTTTGACGCCGGACACGCCGAGGGAGACGATCTCGATGCCGCGCAGCTTGCTCCACTTGCCGGACAGCTCCTGATTCAGGGCCTCGGCCAGCTCGGTGGTATGGCCGGGCAGAGCCGAGTAGCGGATGCCCATCTCGCTGATGCGGGCGAAGGCGGGCTGCAATGCGGTCATCATCTCGGTGCGCATCTGGCCTTCCAGCGCGTCACGGGTGTACTCGTTTTCCACATTTCCGCAGACATTGGTGTAAAACAGGATGGGGTTGACGATGCGGTAGCTGTACTCGCCGAAGCAGCGGATGCTGACGTCGATGTCGATGCCGGCACGCTGGTCCACGACGCGGAACGGCACGGGGCTGGGGGTGCCGTACTTGTTGCCCATCAGCTCCTTGGTGTTGATGTAATAGATGCGCTGGTCGGTGGCAGCCTGACCGCCGAAGCTGAACCGCTTACCGATCTCAGCAAAGACTTCGTCGATGTTCTTGGCCAGACCCTCGCTCAGCAGAGAGGGCTGGGTGCCGGTGTTATAGGTGTACTCGCCGGCCTCGGCGCAGAGGTCCACCACCTTGCCCTGCTCCACGATGAGGGCGCACTGGCCCTCGGCCACCGCCACGATGGAGCCGTCGGTGATGATGTTCTCGGCGCCGTGGCGGTTGGAAGAGCGCCCGGAGACTTTCTTCTGTCCCTTGACAGCCAGCACCTCCGCCGGGAGAGCACTGCAGTAAAAGTATTCTTTCCACTGGTCGCCCATCACGCCGGATGCTGCGCCCAATGCCGCTTTGACAAGACCCATAAGCCATATCTCCTTTATCTGCCCGTTTTTTGCAAATGCGGGCTTTTTTCAGTATACCACAAAACACGCCGCAAAAAAAGAAAACCCTTGCATTTTATCCTCGATGGGTGTAGAATACTCCCGACAAACAAATACAGGGGAGCTTGTAGAAGCAGGCTGAGAGGGAGTTCTCGAACTTCGACCCTTAGAAATTGTTTTCGGACAGTTTCTGCACCTGATGCGGATAATGCCGCCGTAGGAAGTCATAACACTGTTTATGGATTTTTACAGGAGACGCCGCAGAAGGCGTCTCCTTTTTTGTTTAGAAGCTGTTTTCGTAAGCGGGGTGCGCCGAATGGCGAGGATTTTTGCCCGCAGACAAGGCGGTTTCCCGCAGCAATCCTTGGTGGATTGCAAGGGGAAGCAACGCCGTATGCGAGCAAAAAGACCGCTCAGGCGGTGTGCAACGCTTAGAAAACGGCTTCTCGCGTCACAGGCTGAGGGGGAGCGCCCTGAGTCTGGGGTTTTGTATGCGATGGGAAGCCGTGTTCCGGCGTGAGAGGAGGCCAGTGAGCCTCGACCGCTTCTTCCGTTTCCGGCATCTCTGCGCGGGTGCCGGGTCTGTTCGTGTGCGGGAGCGGCGGTCTGCCCCTGCACTTATTTTTTATTGAAAAGGAGCACTCACTATGAAACACTATTCTGCCAAAAAGCTGGCCCTCGCCGGTATGTTCTGCGCTGTCGCTGTCGTGGGCAGCGTCTTCTCCTTCCCGGTCTTCGGCAGCAAATGCGCCCCTGTGCAGCACATGGTCAACATCCTCTGCGCTGTCCTGCTGGGGCCTTACTACGGCGTGGGCGTGGCTTTCGTTGCCTCCCTGCTGCGCAATCTGCTGGGTCTGGGCAGTCTGATGGCTTTCCCCGGCAGCATGTTCGGCGCACTGCTCTGCGGCATCGTCTTCCACAAGACCAATAAGCTGCTGCCCACCCTCGTGGGCGAGGTGTTCGGCACCTCCATCCTCGGCGGTCTGTGCGCCTACCCCGTCGCCATCCTGCTGATGGGCAAGAGCGCCGGTGACATCGCGTTCTACGCCTACATCGTCCCCTTCCTCGTCTCCACCGCCGGCGGTGCCATCATTGCAGGCGCACTGCTGGCCGCACTTTCCCGCGCAGGCGCACTCCGCGCCATGCAGGCCAGCCTGAGCTGATTCGAAGGAGAAGCCATGTTTCGGAACCTCTTTGCCAACGTCCGGGCCAAAAGCCCGCTTGTCCATAACATCACCAACTACGTCACCGTCAACGACTGTGCCAACATCGTCCTCGCCTGCGGGGCGTCCCCCATCATGGCGGATGATGCCGCCGAGGTCGAGGACATCACCTCGCTGTGTGCCGGGCTGAACCTCAACATCGGCACGTTGAACAGCCGCACCATCCCCTCCATGCTGCTGGCGGGACACACCGCCAACCGGCTGGGCCATCCTGTCGTGCTGGACCCCGTGGGCGCAGGCGCTTCCCATCTGCGCACCGAAACGGCACTGCGCCTCCTGCGGGAAGTGAAGTTCACAGTCATCCGGGGCAACATCTCCGAGATTCGGACGCTGGCGGCAGGCAGCGGTACCACAAAAGGCGTGGACGCCGACACCGCCGACAAAGTGACTGACGAGACGCTGGACAAGACCGTGGCATTCGCCAAAGCGTTTGCGGCCCGCACAGGGGCGGTCGTCGCCGTCACCGGTGCCATCGACATCGTGGCCGACGGAGAGCGGGCTTTCTGCATCCGCAACGGCCACCCCATGATGAGCGCCGTCACCGGCACTGGCTGTCAGCTTTCGGCCCTGACGGCGGCATTCTGTGCGGCCAACCCGGACAAGCCTCTGGAAGCCGCTGCTGCAGCGGTCTGCGCCATGGGCCTTGCGGGCGAGGCAGCTCACAGCCGCCTGTCCAGACTGGGCGGCAACGCCACCTACCGCAATTACATCATCGACGCGATCTTCAACATGACCCCCGAACAGCTCGAGGAAGGAGCACGCTATGAAATGCGATAAACACACCATGCTTCTCTACGCCGTCACAGACCGGGCGTGGACGGGCCGCGAGACCCTCCGCCAGCAGGTGGAAGACGCGCTGAAAGGCGGCGTCACCTGCGTCCAGCTGCGGGAAAAGGAGCTGGACGACGCGGCATTTTTGCAGGAAGCCATGGAGCTTTCCGCCCTCTGCCGCAGCTATGGCGTACCCTTCATCATCAACGATAACGTCGAGATCGCTATAAAATGCCATGCCGACGGCATCCACGTCGGTCAGGAAGATATGGCCGCAGCGGATGTCCGCGCCAAGGTCGGCCCTGACATGATCATCGGTGTGTCGGCCCATTCCGTCGAGGAAGCACAGCTGGCCGTGGCCCACGGCGCGGACTATCTGGGCGTCGGCGCGGCATTTTCCACCCACACCAAAACCGATGTGGATGTCCTGCCGGAGGGCAGACTGAAAGAGATCTGCGACTCCGTGGATGTGCCGGTCGTGGCCATCGGCGGCATCCATAAAGACAATATCCTCAAGCTCAAAGGCTCCGGCGCGGACGGCGTGGCCCTCGTGAGCGCGATCTTCAGCGCCGAGGACATTGAGGCTGAGTGCAAAGAGCTGAAGGCACTGACAGAACAAATCATCTAAAGGAGCAACCCCATGAAAACTGCACTTACCATCGCGGGCAGCGATTCCAGCGGCGGCGCCGGCATTCAGGCCGACCTCAAAGCCATGACCATGAACGGCGTCTTCGCCATGAGCGCCATCACCGCCCTGACGGCCCAGAACACCACCGGCGTATCCGGCATCTTCGAGGTCAGCCCCGAGTTTCTGGCCCAGCAGATAGACGCCGTCTTCACCGACATCCGCCCCTGCGCCGTCAAGATCGGCATGGTGTCCTCTGCCCCGCTCATTGAGACGATCGCCGAGCGTCTCCGCTTTTACAAGGCGGAACACATCGTCGTGGACCCCGTGATGGTAGCCACCTCCGGCTCTGATTTGATTGCATCGGATGCCGTGCGCACCCTGCGCCGGGAGCTGTTCCCTCTGGCCGAGGTCATCACGCCCAACCGGCACGAGGCCGAAGTGCTGTCCGGCCTGCACATCTCGGGCCGTGCCGACATGAGCGCCGCCGCTCGGGCCATCGCCGCCGACTGCGGCTGTGCCGTCCTGCTCAAGGGCGGCCACAGTGACACCGACGCCGACGATCTGCTCACCTTCCCGGATAGCACGGAGATCTGGTTTCCGGGTAAGCGTATCGCCAACCCCAACACCCACGGCACCGGCTGCACTCTGTCCAGTGCCATTGCGGCCAACCTTGCCAAAGGGTTTGCACTGGAAGAAGCGATCGCCCGGGCCAAGGCTTACCTGACCGACGCGCTGAACGCACAGCTCGATCTGGGCCACGGCTCCGGCCCGCTGGACCACACTCTGGGCGGCGTCGGGGTCGAAAACTGGATGCACGGCGTCCCAGACGCTGTTCATAAATAAAGAGAGCGTATTTTCGGAGGATTTTCAAATGCAGACTTACACCACACAGATGGATGCCGCCCGCAAGGGCATCGTCACGCCCCAGATGGAAACGGTGGCCAAGAAGGAGTACCGCACCGTCGAAGAGATCCGTCAGCTGGTCGCTGAGGGCAAGGTCGCCATCCCGGCCAACAAGCACCACGAGTGCTTGAACCCCGAGGGCATCGGCTCCATGCTCCGCACCAAGATCAACGTCAACCTCGGCGTCTCCCGCGACTGCAAGGACTACAACATCGAGATGCAGAAGGTCATGAGCGCCGTCAACATGGGCGCAGAGGCCATCATGGACCTCTCAAGCCACGGCAATACCCAGCCCTTCCGTCAGAAGCTGACCCACGAATGCCCCGTCATGATCGGCACTGTGCCGGTGTACGACTCGGTCATCCACTATCAGCGCGACCTCGCCACCCTGACGGCACAGGACTTCATCGATGTGGTGCGTCTGCACGCAGAGGACGGCGTGGACTTCGTCACCCTCCACTGCGGCATCACCCGTAAGACCATCGAGCAGATCCGCAAGCATAAGCGGAAGATGAACATCGTCAGCCGCGGCGGCTCGCTGGTATTTGCATGGATGTGCATGACCGGCAACGAGAACCCCTTCTATGAGCACTTCGACGAGATTCTGGACATCTGCGAAGAGCACGACGTCACCATCTCTCTGGGCGATGCCTGCCGCCCCGGCTGCCTCGCCGACGCCACCGACGTCTGCCAGATCGAAGAGCTGGTTCGTCTGGGTGAGCTGACCAAGCGGGCCTGGGCGCACAACGTCCAGGTCATGGTGGAAGGCCCGGGCCATGTGCCTCTGAACCAGGTCGCCGCCAACATGGAGATCCAGAAGACCATCTGCATGGGCGCACCTTTCTACGTCCTCGGCCCCATCGTCACCGACATTGCCCCCGGCTATGACCACATCACTGCTGCCATCGGCGGCGCTGTCGCGGCCATGAGCGGCGCAGCCTTCCTGTGCTATGTCACCCCCGCCGAGCATCTGGCTCTGCCCAATGTGGACGACGTCAAGCAGGGCATCGTGGCTTCTAAGATTGCCGCCCACGCTGCCGACATCGCAAAGGGCATCCCCCACGCCCGGGACATCGACGACAAGATGGGCGACGCCCGCCGCGTCCTCGACTGGGATGCGCAGTTCGCCTGCGCCCTCGACCCCGAGACGGCAAAGGCCATCCGTGACGCCCGCCTGCCCGAGGACGACCACAGCGACACCTGCTCCATGTGCGGCAAGTTCTGCGCCGTCCGCAGCATGAACAAGGCTCTGGCCGGTGAGTACATCGACATCCTGTAAGCTGCTGTAAAACCGATATTTTCATCGCTTTTGCGATTTTTCTTCTCCATTGCCGCCCGGTACAAAAGCCGGGCGGCTTTTTTGCTGTTCTATACCACTTTTATACTGCTTTTGGAACTTCAAAACGCCAAAAATCAGCAAACCCTTCTTCTTCACAGAAAACAAAAAACCGCATGAACACTGGATTTCCCAGCATTCATGCGGTTTTTTCTCAAGTTGCGCCAGCAGGAGTCGAACCTACGATGGGGGAGTCAAAGTCCCCTGCCTTACCGCTTGGCGATGGCGCATCAGTAGAGAATAGTATAGCATATTTTTCAAAATTCCACAAGCCCGCCGGGCGGTTCCACCCAAATTTTCTAAGCCGGGCAGGCAAATCCCGTCCTTGCCGGGGTCCCACCGATATGATATACTTGCACTGTAAAAGTTTTCCTGTTCAGCGCGTGACGCAGAAAGGAGCGCGGCTTATGGACCATATCATTCTCGGCATCCTTTTTCTGGTATGGGGCGCGGCGGACGTCCTCCGCCTCGAGCTGCCCGGCATACTGGGCAAGCGGCTGAAATCTGCCAGCGCCGAGGAACGCCGCCTTTGGCAGAGGCTTCTGGGTGTGCTGGAGCTCATCGTGGGCGGCGGGCAGCTGCTGTTCTACTTTTTCTCCGACAATCAGACCGTCACCAGCATCATCCTCGCGGTGATGATACTCGCCGCCGTCTGCATCCTCGGGCCGTACTACCACTGGCGGAAGCAGGAAAAAGAGAACACACAGGAATGAATCACGGGAGGAAACAGTATGGGGCCCTGGTATTACGAAGTCGTGAGCTTTGACGGCGATTACGTCAACCTGCGCCGCACCGACATCGAGAGCGACGAGCTGAACCCGGTGGCACTGGCGCTCCTGCCGCCGGAAATCGACGTGGGCAGCAAGCTCAAGTGCGAATATTTCCAGTACGAGATCATCAGCTGACAAAACGAAACGCCGCCCGTTCGGGCGGCGTTTCTGCATCTTCTGATAAAGTTATACGCGCTCGGCCACCAGCTGGAAGCCTGCCTTGGTGAGCTCCTGCCGGATCTGCTCGATCTGGGCGTTGTCGCGGGTCTCGAGAGTCAGCTTGAGGAAGCAGCTGGAGATGGGCATATTGGGGTCGGAGCCGTCGTGGAGGACGGACACCACATTGCTGCCGCAGCGGGAGACGATGTCGGCCACCTGCTGCAGCTGGCCGGGCTTGTCTTCCAGCGCGATGGTCAGGTTGGCCTTGCGGCCGCTCATGACGAGGCCGCGGGTGATGACGCGGTTGAGGATGTTCACGTCGATGTTGCCGCCGGAGACGAGGCAGACGACCTTCTTACCTTCGATGGGCAGCTTGTGGAAGAGCGCCGCCGCCACAGGCACTGCGCCTGCACCCTCGGCCACCAGCTTTTGGTTCTCCATCAGGGAGAGGATGGCGGCTGCGGTCTCGTCCTCAGTGACGGTGACAATATCGTCCACATACTCTTCACAAAGCTTATAGGTCAGCTCGCCGGGGGTCTTGACCTGAATGCCGTCTGCGAAGGTGGAGACGGCAGAGAGGGTCTGGTATTTGTGCTCATGGAGAGAGCGATACATGCTGGGTGCGCCCTCGGCCTGCACGCCGTAGACCTTGACGTCGGGCTTCAGGCTCTTGATGGCGAAGGCCACGCCGGAGATGAGTCCGCCGCCGCCCACAGGCACGATGACGGCGTCCACATCGGGCAGCTGGTCGAGGATCTCAAGGCCGATGGTGCCCTGACCGGCAATGACCTGCTCGTCGTCGTAGGGGTGGATGAAGGTCATGCCCGTTTCTTCCTGCAGCTCCACGGCCTTGTCGTGGGCGTCGTCGTAGGTGCCGGGTACGAGGCAGACCTCCGCACCGAGGTTCTTGGTGTTCTCCACCTTCATGATGGGCGCACCGTCCGGCATACAGACGATGCTCTTGATGCCGCGGCGGGTAGCGGCCAGCGCCACGCCCTGTGCGTGGTTGCCCGCCGAGCAGGCGATGACACCCTTGTCGCTCTCTTCCTTGGAGAGCTGACTGATCTTATAATAAGCGCCGCGCACCTTGAAGCTGCCGGTCACCTGCAGGTTCTCGGTCTTGAGGTAGAGCTGGCAGTCCTTGGAGAGCCGGGGTGCCTCGATGAGGTCGGTCTTGCGTGCTACGTCCTTGAGGACAAAGGCGGCGTGGTAGATCTTATCCAGTGTCAGCATATCGTTTTTCCCATCCTATCTCTGTTTATCCATCCCGGCACACGGGCTATTTTTATTGTTAAAGACAGGATTTAGTATAGTTTACATAAATTGATTTGTCAAATGAATCTATTTCACAGTTTAAGGCAGAAAGCGGAATTTGCTGACATTGTATTATAGAAAAAACGCCGCCATTCACCAAACAGTGAACAGCGGCGGGGATTACCACTTTATCCTATTGCTTTCCGGTAAACTCAAATCTCCGCGAGGATAGCGTCACCCATGGCGGTGCAGCCGAGGCAGGTGCAGCCCTCGCTCATGTTGTCGGCGGTGCGCAGGCCCTTGTCCAGAACCTTATTCACCGCGTTCTCAATGGCGTCAGCCTCCTCAGCCATACCGAAGGAGTAGCGTAGCATCATAGCGGCGGAGAGGATGCAGGCAGTAGGGTTGACGATGTCCTTGCCCGCGATGTCGGGGGCAGAGCCGTGGATAGGCTCATACAGGCCCCGGGTGCCGTCGCCCAGACTGGACGAGGGGATCATGCCGATGGAGCCGGTGATCATGGAGGCCTCGTCGGAGATGATGTCGCCGAACATGTTCTCGGTAACGATGACGTCGAACTGGCTGGGGTCCTTGACGACCTGCATGGCACAGTTGTCCACGAACATCTCGCTGTACTCCACCTCGGGGTACTCAGCCTGCAGGCGGTGCATGACCGCACGCCAGAGGCGGCTGGTATCCAGCACGTTGGCCTTATCCACGCAGCAGAGCTTCTTGCGGCGCTTCATGGCCGTCTCGAAGCCGATGCGGCCAATGCGCTCGATTTCATGCTCCGAGTAGGGCATGGAATCCACAGCCTGCTTCTCGCCGTTCTCCAGCGTGTAAGTCTCGTGCTTGCCGAAGTAGACGCCGCCGATGAGCTCACGCACAATGATGAAGTCGATGCCCTTTGCCACGATCTCGGGCTTGAGGGGGCTGGCCGGGGCCAGCTGGGGCCAGATCTTGGCCGGGCGGTTGTTGGAGTAGAGGCCCATGCCGGCGCGGAGGCGGAGCAGGCCCTTTTCGGGGCGCTGCTCACCGGGCAGACCCTCCCACTTTGGGCCGCCCACTGCGCCCAGAAGGACGCTGTCGGCCGCGAGGCACTTGTCCAGCTCATGCTGGGGCAGCGGGTCGCCGTACTTGTCGATGGCCTCGCCGCCCATTGCGGCGTCGGTGTAGTGGAAGGTATGGCCGTACTTTTCGGCCACCTTATCGAGAACGCGGAGGGTCTGCTTCACGATCTCGGGGCTGGAGCAGTCGCCCCAGATGACAGCAATGTTTTTTTCCATTTTAGGCTCCTTATTTCTTCGTCAGCGACTTCATCAGACCGCCGTCGGCGATGATCTTCTGGATGAACGGCGGGAAGGGTTCGGCCTGGAAAGTCTTGCCGGTGGTCTCATCGGTGATGACGCCGGTATCAAAATCCACGCTGACAGTATCGCCTGCGCTGATGGCGTCCACGGCCTCGGGGCATTCCATGATGGGCAGGCCGATGTTGATGCTGTTGCGGTAGAAGATGCGCGCGAAGCTCTTGGCGATGACGACGGAGATTCCGGCGGTCTTGATGGCCAGCGGTGCGTGCTCACGGGAGGAGCCGCAGCCGAAGTTCCAGCCGCCCACCATGATGTCGCCGTCCTTGACGTTGTTGATGAAGTCCTTGTCAATGTCCTCCATGCAGTGGCTGGCAAGCTCCTTGGCATCCTGCGTGTTCAGGTGGCGGGCCGGGATGATGACGTCGGTATCCACGTTATCCGGGTATTTGAAAACAGAACCGTTTGCGTTGTTCATGGGTGACTCTCCTTTTCTCAGACCGTGCGGGGGTCGGTGATGTAGCCGGTCAGTGCGCTGGCGGCAGCGGTAGCGGGCGAAGCCAGATACACCTCGCTCTTGACGTGGCCCATGCGGCCCACGAAGTTGCGGTTGGTGGTGGAGACGCAGCGCTCACCCTCGGCGAGGATGCCCATGTAGCCGCCGAGGCAGGGGCCGCAGGTGGGGGTGGAGACGATGCAGCCCGCGTCGATGAAGGCCGTCGTCCAGCCGCGGAGGATGCACTCCTTGTACACGGCCATGGTGGCGGGGATGATGATGCCGCGCACGCCCTTTGCGATGTGTTTGCCCTTCAGGATGTTGTAAGCGGCTTCCATATCCTCGAGGCGGCCATTGGTGCAGCTGCCGATGACCACCTGGTCGATCTTGATGTCCTTGCCCTCGCTGGCGGGGTGGGTGTTCTCGGGCAGGTGGGGGTAGCTGACAGTGGGCTCGAGGGCAGAGAGGTCGATTTCAATGGTCTTCTCGTACTCGGCGTCCGGGTCGGCCTCATAGAACACCGGCTCGCGCTGGCTGCGGCCCTTGAGATAAGCCTTGGTCACGTCGTCCACGGGGAAGATGCCGTTCTTGGCACCGGCCTCGATGGCCATGTTGCAGATGCTCAGGCGGTCGTCCATGGAGAGGGAAGCGACGCCCGGGCCGGTGAACTCCATCGACTTATACAGCGCACCATCCACGCCGATCATACCGATGATGTGGAGGATGAGGTCTTTGCCGGAAACTTTCGGCGGCAGCTTGCCGTTCAGCACGAACTTGATGGCGGCAGGCACCTTGAACCATGCCATTCCGGTAGCCATGCCGGCGGCCATATCGGTGGAGCCAACGCCGGTGGAGAATGCGCCCAGTGCGCCGTAGGTGCAGGTGTGGCTGTCGGCGCCGATGACGCAGTCACCGGCTGTCACGATGCCTTTTTCGGGCAGCAGAGCGTGCTCGATGCCCATCTGGCCCACATCGTAGAAATTGAGGATGTCGTACTTGTTGGCGAACTCGCGGCACTGCTTGGACTGGGTCGCGCTCTTGATGTCCTTGTTGGGAACGAAGTGGTCGAGGACGATGGCGATGTGCTCTTTGTCGAACACGCCGTTGAAGCCCGCCTTTTCGAACTCGTTGATGGCGACGGGGGTAGTGATGTCATTGCCCAGCACGATGTCGAGCTTGGCGTTGATGAGCTGGCCCGCCTTGACCTCGGCGAGGCCTGCGTGTGCGGCCAGAATTTTCTGCGTCTGGGTCATTCCCATGGTTCATTCTCCTTTTGATACTCTCTCAAAAATCTCTCTTTATTTATTGTTGATCGCGCTGACCAGTGCATGGATACCGGCCACGATAATATCGGTATCGGTGCCTGCACCCCAGGTGACGATGCCGTCGCCCCACTCGAGGCCGACGTAGGAAGCGGCGCGGGAGGTGGAGCCTTCGTCCAGACTGTGCTCGGAGTAAGTTTCCAGGTGGAAGTCCATGCCGGTGGCGCTCTGGATAGCGTTTGCCATAGCATCCAGACGGCCATTACCCACCGAGGTGACCACCTTGCGCTGACCGTTCAGATCCAGCGTGACGGTGGCGGTGATGCCGTTGACCTGTGCGAAGTGGGCCTCGACGACAGACAGGGGCTTCGACTTGTTGAGGAAGGTATCCTCGAAGATGTGGAGCACTTCGCCTGCGCTCAGCTCCTTGTGGCTGTGGTCGGACACGCTCTTGACCTTGTAGCCCAGCGCCTCGCGCATCTTGGCGGGCAGGTTGTAGCCGTAGTTCTGCTCCAGCACGAAGCCGATGCCGCCCTTGCCGCTCTGGCTGTTGATGCGGATGACGTCGGCGTCGTAGGTGCGGCCGATGTCGTGGGGGTCCACCGGAATATAGGGGCAGGTCCAGCGGTGGTCGCCCTTCTCCTTGCGGTAGGCCATGCCCTTTGCAATGGCGTCCTGATGGCTGCCCGAGAAGGCGGCGAACACCAGCTGGCCGGCGTAGGGGGTGCGCTCGTAGATGTGCATCCGGGTGACCCGCTCGTAGGTGGCGCAGATGGCGGGCATATCGGAGAAGTCCAGCTTCGGGTCTACGCCGTGGCTGTACATATTCATGGCGAGGGTCACAGCGTCCACGTTGCCGGTGCGCTCGCCGTTGCCGAAGAGGCAGCACTCCACCCGCTGAGCGCCTGCCAGAACGGCCAGCTCTGCACAGGCGACGCCGGTGCCGCGGTCATTATGCGGGTGGGTGGAGATGATGACGCTGTCGCGGTACTTAAGGTGCTTATCGCAATACTCAATTTGATTTGCATAGACATGGGGCATACTCATCTCGACCGTGACCGGCAGGTTGATGATCATGGGGCGGTCGGGGGTGGGCTGCATGATGCCCAGGACCGCGTTGCAGACCTCAACGGCGTAGTCCACCTCGGTGCCGGTGAAGCTCTCGGGGCTGTACTCGAAGAGGAAGTTGCCATCATACTCCTCGCTCAGCTGCTTGACCAGCTTTGCGCCGTCCATGGCGATCTGCTTGATCTCCTCCTTAGACTTGTGGAACACCTGCTCGCGCTGGGCGACGGAGGTGGAATTATAGAAGTGGATGACCGCACGAGGTGCGCCCTTGACAGCCTCGAAGGTGCGGCGGATGATATGGTCGCGGCACTGGGTCAGCACCTGCACGGTGACATCGTCGGGGATCATGTTCTTCTCGATGAGGGTACGGAGGAACTCGTACTCCGTCTCGCTGGCGGCCGGGAAGCCGACTTCGATCTCCTTGAAGCCAATTTTGACCAGCATCTGGAAGAATTCCAGCTTTTCCTCGAGGCTCATGGGGACGATAAGGGCCTGATTACCGTCGCGCAGGTCCACGCTGCACCAGGTGGGAGCTTTCTCGATGTGGTCTTTCTTGACCCAGCTGTCATAGCCGGCGGGGACCGGGTAATATCCCGGTGCGTACTTGGTAGCGTCCATCATAATTCTTGTCCTCCATTTTTGCTGTGTCAACCTCTCGGTCTCGCATTCGCTCGACAGGGCCGGGTTACGGCAGCGCGTCAGCGCTGACTGAGAGGTTGACTCCTTTTATCAAACGAAAAGGCTCCCGTCTCTCAAAGGACGAAATCCCCTGAGAGACGAGAGCCTGTAATTTCTGTTACAGGGCACCCGTGGTACCACTCTCTTTGCTGTGCCAAAAGCACAGCCGCTCTGCACGATCGGCTTTTTGAGGCGAATCGCTGCCCTTATAACGGTGGGCTTCCGTCAGGACCTACTGTCTGCTTCAGTTCTGCCGCTCAGGGGCCAGTAACCGAGACCCTCTGCACCGCCTTGCACCATCCGGCGGCTCTCTGCACGCAGAAGAAAATCGTTTTTTCCCCGTCAACGCATTTGCGCTTTGTTCAAAGTGGTTTCATTTTAGCAAAAGCCGCCGCCCCTGTCAAGAAGTTTGGCTCACATTGAAAATGAAACGATTTCACATAAATAGCAGCATAAATTTTCAAAATTTGCGGGTGGATTCTTTGCTTTGTTAAGAATCTGCGAAGTTTTTGCAAAGTTCGCCTCGAAACGCTGGTTTCTGAAATGGCGTCGTGGTATGCTGTTTGCAACGTAAGGAGGGACCCCCATGAAAGAAGTCAAGACCCCCAAAAAGCCATTGGCTATTTACTACGCCATTGTATTACTGGTGCTGATGCTGCTCAACTTCGTGCTCGTGCCGTGGATGAGCGAACGGCAGGTAAAAGAAGTGGACTACGGCACCTTCATGTCCATGACCGAGGACAAAGACATCGGCCGGGTGGATGTGGAATCGAACCAGATCATCTTTACTGATAAAGACGAAAAGCAAATTTACAAGACCGGCCTGATGAACGACCCTGACCTGACCCAGCGCCTCTACGACGCAGGGGCCGAGTTTTCCAGCGAGATCGTCGAGCAGGCTTCGCCGCTGATGAGCTTTCTGCTGAGCTTTGTGCTGCCCATCGTCCTCTTCGTCTGGCTGGGCAATTTCATGAACAAAAAGCTCATGGAAAAGGCCGGCGGCGCGAACTCAATGATGTTCGGCGGCGTGGGTAAGTCCAACGCCAAGGTCTACGTCCAGTCCACCCACGGCATCCGCTTTGCGGATGTGGCCGGCGAAGATGAGGCCAAAGAGAACTTACAGGAGATCGTCGATTATCTGCACGACCCCAAGAAATACGAAGAGATCGGTGCCTCGATGCCCAAGGGCATCCTGCTCGTCGGCCCTCCGGGTACCGGCAAGACCATGCTGGCAAAGGCCGTGGCGGGCGAATCCAACGTGCCGTTCTTCTCCATCTCCGGCTCGGAGTTTGTGGAGATGTTCGTGGGCATGGGCGCGTCCAAAGTCCGTGATTTGTTCAAGCAGGCCAAGGAAAAAGCCCCCTGCATCGTGTTCATCGACGAGATAGACGCCATCGGCCAGAAGCGTAACAGCGGCCAGCTGGGCGGCAACGACGAGCGTGAGCAGACCCTGAACCAGCTGCTCACCGAGATGGACGGCTTCGAGGGCAACAGCGGCGTCATCATCCTCGCGGCCACCAACCGTCCGGATTCCCTTGACCCGGCTCTGACCCGTCCCGGCCGCTTTGACCGCCGTGTTCCCGTGGAACTGCCCGACCTCAAGGGCCGCGAAGAGATTCTGAAGGTCCACGCCAAGAAAGTCGCTCTTGCCCCCGGCATCGACTTCAACACCGTGGCCCGGATGGCCTCCGGTGCCTCCGGCGCAGAGCTGGCCAACATCGTCAACGAAGCCGCCTTGCGGGCCGTACGCGCTGGCCGCAAGAGCGTGACCGAGGCCGACCTCGAGGAGAGCATCGAGGTGGTCATTGCCGGCTACCAGAAGAAAAACTCCATCCTCACCGACAAGGAAAAGTGCATCGTGGCCTATCATGAGATCGGCCACGCACTGGTGGCGGCGCTTCAGAATCACTCCGCACCCGTGCAGAAGATCACCATCATCCCCCGCACCTCGGGCGCACTGGGCTACACCATGCAGGTCGAAGAAGGCAACCACTACCTGATGACCAAGGAAGAGCTGGAAAATAAGATCGCCACCCTCACCGGCGGACGTGCTGCCGAGGAAGTGGTGTTCGGCTCCATCACCACCGGCGCGTCCAACGACATCGAGCAGGCCACCAAGCTTGCCCGCGCCATGCTCACCCGTTACGGCATGAGCAAAGAGTTCGACATGGTGGCCCTGGAGACGGTGAACAACCAGTATCTGGGCGGCGACACCTCGCTGGCCTGCTCGGCGCAGACCCAGCGCGAGATCGACCAGCGGGTCGTGGAGCTGGTAAAGGCCCAGCACGAAAAGGCCATCAAGATCCTCACCGACAACCGTGCAAAGCTCGACGAGCTGGCGAAGTACCTTTATGAAAAGGAGACCATCACCGGCGACGAGTTCATGGCTATCCTTGAGGAAAAAGATTCCAGCGAAAATTAAAATAGGATCCCTGCAATAATCCAGCCGCCGTATCCGTATTCATTACAGATACGGCGGTTTTCTGATACGCCGTACCGCTGATAAAAGCATTTGGGATAAACCTCTCCGTCAGTGCACCAGCGCTGACGGAGAGGTTGACCCCCTACATCTACAGGAGGATACTACTATGAGACTGCTGAACAAGAACACTGCCCGCCGCGCTGCCGCTGCTGCCGCGCTGCTGACCATGACCGCCGCCATGAGCGTGGGTGCCTTTGCCGCCGACGCCGAGGACGCGACCGTTGCCGGTTATCTGCCCCCTCAGTCGTCCGAGGTCATGGTTCAGGGCGACATCGCTCTCCACTCTGACGTTCCGGTGGGGGAGGTAGACCCCAACTACGGCGGCTACGCTTCCCCGGTGGAGAACCCCATTCAGGGCAACGTGATGATGATTTCCGACGAAACTCCCCTGCCCTCTGACACGCCGGTGGAGAAGAGCGAAGCCCGCTATACCGTCAAGGGTCTGCTGGGCAAGCAGGTGCTCTACACCGCCCGTCAGGAAGGCCGCGTGCTGACACTGGACGCCCCCGATGACAACGCCACCTTCCGCACCACCATCCTCGACATGCAGACCCTGATGAATCAGGGCGTAAGCACTCTGGTGCTCAAGACCGACAAGACTTCCACCACCCTGAACCTGACTCTGCTGTGCCAGGATCAGAAGCCCGGCACCCGGGTCACTCTGCGCCACCTCGGCAGCAGCGCTCACCTCACCGTGGGCTTCCGCAGCCGCCGCGACCTCATCGTTGGCCGATAAGCTTTTCCCTCTCTCTTCTTTGTTTTCCATAGATACTTTTCCCTCAGACGCAAAAGACCCCCGCTGCAAACGCAGCGGGGGTCTTACTGTTTATCAAATGGTTCCGTCCGAGCCGTTCTCGCTCTGCTCCGATGCATAGAGCACCATCAGGTGGTTTGCGGATGCTTCGAGCTGGCTCTTGGCCTGACGGAGGTTCGCTTCTTCCGTCTCGTTCATCTTTTCGGGTTTATCCTTCCGCAGGCAGCGGCGGAGGTTCGCCACATCGGCTTTGATGCGGTTCTTCTCTTCCTTGTCCAGCTCCTTCTTGCACTTGGAGAGGGCCTCGTCCACCTTATAAGCCAGCACCTCGGCCTGATTGTGGAGGTCAAGCCGCTCTTTGCGGCGGCTGTCCTCGGCCTCGTAGGCGGCCGCGTCGGCCATGGCGCGCTGGATCTCATTCTCCGAGAGGTTCGTGCTGCCGGTGATGGTGATGTTCTGCTCCCGGCCGGTGCCGAGGTCTTTGGCCGAGACTTTCACAACGCCGTTGACGTCAATATCAAAGGTAACTTCGATTTGGGGCTTGGACGAGAAGCTGGCCCGGATGCCGTTCAACTTGAATTTGCCGAGGCTCTTATTGTCGCGGGCGAAATGCCGCTCACCCTGCAGGACGTTGATCTCCACACTGGTCTGCATGGGGCGGGCCGTGGTGAATATCTGGCTCTTGCGGGTGGGGATCATGCTGTTGCGGGTGATGAGGGGGGTCGCCACGCCGCCCAGTGTCTCGATCGAGAGGGTCAGCGGGGTGACGTCCATCAGCACAAGGCCCTGCGCCGCTGCACCAGAAGCGCCAGCCAGCTTGCCGCCGCCCTGTAACAGACCACCCTGCACAGCGGCACCCATCGCCACGCATTCGTCGGGGTTGAGGCTGTGGCTCGGTTCACAGCCCAGCAGTTCCTTCACCTGACGCTCAACGGCAGGCATCCGGGTGCTGCCGCCGACGAGAAGGACTTTGCCCAGCTGCGAAGCCGAGATGCCGGCATCCCGCAGCGCATTCTGCACCGGGGCCACCGTCCGTGCCAGCAGGTCGCCGGTCATCATCTCGAACTGGGGGCGGGAGATGGTCAGATCAAGGTGGTGGGGGCCGTCCTTGCCCACAGCGATGAAGGGCAGATTGAGCTGGGCCGAGAGGGCGCTGGACAGCTCTTTCTTGGCCTTTTCGGCCTCTTCTTTCAGGCGTCCCATGGCGGCGGGGTCGCGGGAGAGGTCGATGCGGTCCGATTTCTTGAACTCTGCCACGGCGTATTCCACGATGCGCTGGTCGAAGTCGTCGCCGCCGAGGCGGGTATCGCCGCCGGTGGCCAGCACCGTAAAGGTGCCATCTTCGATCTCGATGATGGAGACGTCGAAGGTTCCGCCGCCGAGGTCGTAGACCAGGATCTTCTGGGGCGCTTCGTTGTCAAGGCCGTAGGCCACAGCGGCGGCGGTAGGCTCATTGATGATGCGCAGGACGTTCAGGCCTGCGATGCGGCCCGCATCCTGGGTGGCCTTGCGCTGGCTGTCGTCAAAGTAAGCGGGGACGGTGATGACGGCCTCCGTCACCGGCTCACCCAAGTAGCTCTCGGCGTCGCGGCGTATCTTGGTCAGTATCATGGCGCTGATCTCCTGCGGAGTCAGGTCTTTGCCGTCGATGTGGACGCGGTAATCGCTGCCCATATGCCGCTTGATGCTGGACACCGTCCGGCCGGAGTTGGTGGCAAGCTGGCGCTTTGCCGCGCCGCCCACCAGACGCTCGCCGTCTTTGGTGAACGCCACCACGCTGGGGGTGGTGCGCTCTCCCTCTGCGTTGGTGATGACGACGGGCTTGCCGCCCTCCACCACTGCCACGCAGCTGTTCGTGGTGCCAAGGTCAATACCGATCACTTTGCTCATTCTGGTCGTCCTCTCTGTTTTTGCGACGCGCATATTTTTCCTTCAATATCATATCGGTTCCGTATGACGATTTCTTAGAGCATTTGTAAAGATTTTGTGTTTCCGCTCATTCTCTCTCGAGCAGCTGGCGGATGACGGCCTCCGTCTCGTCCAGCCAGCTCTGGGCCGTCTCGTCCCCCTCTTCTTTGCGGACGAGGAAGCCCTGCTTCGCCTCAGCCAGCTGAGCCAGCGCCTTTTTGCGAGAGATATACTGGGTCTCATACTGGGCCACCCGCAGGCAGACCTGCGGCATATAGGCGATGTCGGGGGTGGAGGCGCAGAGTTTCTGAGCCTTGCGGTAGGCCCGCAGAGCCGCACCGGCCCCTTTTCCCTGCACCATGGCATCGTCGCCCAGCGCCACCCATGCGGCCACATCGCCGGCGTCGGCAGCTTTTCTCCAGAACTTGCGGGCCTGTGCAGGGCTCTTGCGGCAGCCCCGGCCCTCGTAGAGCATCTCGCCCATCATGGCAAGGCCCTCGGCGCAGCCCTCTTCGGCAGAGAGCTGATAATAATGCATCGCGTCGTCCCAGCGTTCCTCGGCCATGGCACGGTTGCCGGCCCGCAACTCCGCTTCGCCCGGCTCATCGGTGTCGTGGCTGGCGTGGAGCAGACCGTTCAAAAGCGAGCAGTCCAGCGTGGCAGAGCTGGTCCACGGGTCGATGACCACGCCGTCGATGCTGTCCGAGTCCAGCGCCATCTGCATGGCGGAAGCCAGAAGCCGTTCCGCCATGGGGCGGCTGGCCGTGCCTTTATCGGCCTCCGCCATCTTCACTGAGGTGAACACCGGCAGGTAACACCGGCCCTTCTGGGTACGCAGGGTCCAGGGCTGCAGGTCTTTCGCTTTCTCCGCCGGGACAGGATGCTCCGCCCACGGGGCGGCCCCGTCCGGCTGGTCGGACGCAGCTTCCAGCGGCACCAGGACCCTGGTGTCCAGCTCGAGGGCATAGTTGATGGCGTTCATCAGTGCCCAGAAGCTCTCCTCGTTCTGGCCCTTATAGAGCGCTGCCACAGCCCGCTCTATCGCCGGACAGCCCGTACCCAGCGGCCCGTATTCCGGCAGCTTTTTGCGGTCTGCCGCGCCCACCGGGCGCAGCCGCAGCCGTGCCGCACCATCTTTTGCCATTGCATCCACCATTCTTTCCGTTGAGATTCCCTTTCAGTATAGCAGGATTTTCCGGTTTTCTCAATCTCCGGAGCTGAAATCTGCTTCCAGAGCCGGTTTTCTTCGGCAAAAACATAGCATTCCTGTTGGGAGTGCGTTATAATAAGGAGCGTCTCGACTAAATGTATGAAAGAAAGGGAGTATCGAGCCTTGAACAAAATGCTTCGCTATCTCAGCGACTACAAGCGCGAGAGCGTGCTTGCACCGCTTTTCAAGATGCTGGAAGCTACGTTTGACCTGTTCGTGCCGCTTGTGATGGCCGACATCGTCAACGTGGGTATCGCGGCCCACGATTTCCACTACATCCTCGTGCGGTGCGGCATCCTGCTGCTTCTGGCCATCGTCGGCCTCACGTGCAGCCTGACGGCCCAATACTTCTCGGCCAAAGCCGCCGTGGGTTACTCCACCGGCCTGCGTCATGCGCTGTTTGAGCACATCCAGACGCTGAGCTTTTCCGAGATGGACACCATGGGCACCAGCACCCTCATCACCCGGATGACCAGCGACGTCAATCAGGTGCAGAGCGGATTGAACCTCTTCCTCCGCCTGTTCCTGCGCAGCCCCTTCGTGGTGATTGGCGCCATGATCATGGCCTTTACGGTCAACTTCCGTGCCGCCCTCATCTTCGTGGTGGCTATCCCGCTGCTGAGCGTCGTGGTCTTCGGCGTCATGGTCATCACCCGTCCGCTTTATAAGTCGGTGCAGACCCGCCTCGACCGGGTTCTGGGCCTCACCCGCGAAAACCTGACCGGCGTGCGCGTCGTCCGCGCCTTCGACAAGGAAAGGAGCGAGGTGGACCGCTTCGAGGACGCCAATGAACTGCTGACCCAAATGCAGCTCCACGTGGGCCACATCTCCGCCCTGATGAACCCGCTGACCTACGTTATCATCAACCTTGCCATCGTGGCGCTGCTGTATGTAGGCAGCATCGAGATAAACATCGGCGGCATGGCCTCCGGCGACGTCATCGCACTGGTCAACTACATGAACCAGATCTTGATCGAACTGGTCAAGTTGGCCAACCTCATCGTTCAGGTGAGCAAGGCTCTGGCCTGTGCAGGCCGTGTGCAGGCGGTTCTGGACACCAAGCCCGGCATGGAGTTCCCGGCTGAGCTCACCGGCAATGTTCCGGCGGAAAAGGCCGGCGACGCCGTCCGTTTCGACCATGTGAGCCTGACCTACAAGGGCGCAGGCGCACCCAGCCTCTCTGACATCAATTTCACCGCCAAGCGCGGCCAGACCATCGGCGTCATCGGCGGCACCGGCAGCGGCAAATCCAGCCTCATCAGCCTCATCCCCCGCTTCTACGACGCCACTGAGGGCAGTGTGGAGATCATGGGCCGACCGGTCCGGCAGTACCCCCGCGCCGACCTGCGCGGCAAGGTGGCTGTGGTCATGCAGAAGGCCCAGCTCTTCGGCGGCACCATCCGCTCCAACCTGCTCTGGGGCAACCAGAATGCCTCCGACGCCGACCTCTGGGCTGCGCTGGAAACGGCACAGGCTGCGGAGTTCGTGAAAGCCAAGCCCCTCGGCCTCGACGAGCCGGTGGAGCAGGGCGGACGCAACCTCTCCGGCGGTCAGAAACAGCGTCTGACCATCGCCCGCGCCCTCGTAGGCAAGCCGGACATCCTCATCCTCGACGACAGCGCCAGCGCACTGGACTACGCCACCGACGCGGCCCTGCGCAAAGCTCTGGCTGCTCTGCCGGGCGATCTGACCGTCTTCATCGTCAGCCAGCGCGCTGCCAGCCTGCAGCACGCCGACCAGATCATCGTGCTGGACGATGGCCGCATGGTGGGCCTTGGCCGTCATGCCGAGCTGCTGGAAAGCTGCCCGGTCTACAAGGAAATTTATGAGAGCCAGTTCAAGAAAGGGGATGCGCAGAAATGAGTGCAAAAGCAAAAAGCAAGCTGACCCCTGAACAGCAGAAGGCCACCATGACCCGGGTACTGCAGAAAATCAAGCCCTACGGCTTCTTCGTGGTGTGCAGCCTCATCGTGGCCGCTGTGAGCGTGGCGGCCCAGCTGTATATCCCCATCCTCTGCGGCAGCGCCATCGACATGATGCTGGGCAAAGGTGCCGTGGACTTCGCGGGCGTGCTGCGCATCATCTACGAGATCATCGTGGTGGCTGTTGTCGCCGCCTTTGCGCAGTGGCTGCTGAGCGTCTGCAACAACCGCATCACCTTCGCAGTCAGCCGTGACCTGCGCAACGCCGCCATGCGGAAGATCCAGACCCTTCCTCTCTCTTACCTCGACAGCCATCCTTCCGGCGACATCGTGAGCCGGATGGTGGCCGATGTGGATACCTTCGCGGACGGCCTGCTGATGGGCTTCACCCAGCTGTTCTCGGGTGTGCTGACCATCCTCGGCACCCTGCTCTTCATGCTGCAGCAGAACATCCCCATCACGCTGGTGGTGGTCTGCATCACCCCCCTGAGCCTTGTGGTCGCCAGCTTCCTCGCAAAGCGCAGCTACAAGTATTTCCAGAGCCAGAGCACCGTGCGCGGCGAGCAGACTGCCCTTGTCAACGAGATGATAGAGGGTCAGAAGGTCGTGCAGGCCTTCGGCCACGAGGCCCAGAGCCTCGAGGCTTTTGACGAGGTGAATGGCCGACTGCAGAACGTGAGCCTGAAGGCCATCTTCTTCTCCAGCATGACCAACCCCGCCACCCGCTTCGTCAACAACATCGTCTACGCAGGCGTCGGCCTTGTGGGCGCGATCTATGCCGTAGCCGGAGGCATCACCATCGGCCAGCTGAGCATCTTCCTGAACTACGCCAACCAGTACACCAAGCCCTTCAACGAAATTTCCGGCGTCGTGACCGAGCTGCAGAACGCTCTGGCCTGCGCAGCCCGCGTGTTCGAGCTGCTGGACGCTGAAGACCAGACCCCCGAAGCGGAGAACGCCGCAAAGCTCGTGCCGGACGGCCACGTCCAGATCGAGGACGTCTCTTTCCGCTATCTGCCCGACCGCCCGCTCATCGAGGGCCTGTCTCTGGACATCAAGCCCGGCCAGCGCATCGCCATCGTCGGCCCCACCGGCTGCGGCAAGACCACCCTCATCAATCTGCTCATGCGGTTCTATGATGTCAACGGCGGCTCCATTAAAGTCTCCGGCACCGACATCCGGGACGTAACCCGCGCCTCGCTGCGCGGCAGCTACGGCATGGTGTTACAAGATACCTGGCTCCGGGCCGGCACCGTGCGGGAGAACATCGCCTACGGCAGGCCGGACGCCCCCCTCGACGAGGTGGTGGCTGCGGCCAAGGCAGCCCATGCCGACAGCTTCATCCGCCGCCTGCCCGAGGGCTACGACACCGTCATCGCCGAGGACGGCGGCAACATCAGCCAGGGCCAGAAGCAGCTGCTCTGCATCGCCCGCGTGATGCTCTGTCTGCCCCCGATGCTGATTTTGGACGAGGCCACCTCCTCCATCGACACCCGCACCGAGGTGCGTATCCAGGCAGCCTTTGCCCGGATGATGCAGGGCCGCACCAGCTTCATCGTGGCACACCGCCTTTCCACCATCCGGGAGGCCGACGTCATCCTCGTGATGAAGGACGGCCACATCGTGGAGCAGGGCGACCACGATACCCTGCTGGCGCAGGGCGGCTTCTACGCCAAGCTCTACAACAGCCAATTCGAGGGTGTGGAGACTTAACGCTTCAACTTATAGCAATTCAACTTTTTAATGCAACAGTGGTGAATTGCATATCGCAAAGATGCCGTTTGAATGTTGCACTAATTTCTTGACTTGCGATAAAATTTGCGATAAACGATTTTGGGAAGGAATATAATCATGTCGAAAGATGAATATTTGATTACAGATCCACCCCTTAAAGCGCTGACTGTTTTTGCGATGCCGATGATCCTTGGCAGCTTTTTTCAACAAGTATACAATATGGCCGATTCCATAATAGTTGGTCAATTTGTTGGCTCCTCGGCACTTGCGGCTGTTGGTGCTTGTGCTGCACTGACCAATGTTTTTATTTGTGTGGCGCTTGGGGCTGGTGTGGGCGCAGGTGTGCTTGTAAGCCGCTGTTTTGGTGCAAAAAATTATGGTAAAATGAAAACCATTGTGTCAACGTCCCTGATCAGCTTTTTGATCTTAAGCGTTGTCCTTGGTGTCTTTGGCTTTTGCTTTTCCCATTTCATGATGAGCGGATTACAGACCCCTGCCGATATATTGGAAGAAGCAGTATTGTATCTGCGTGTCTACTTTGTGGGTTTCCCGTTTCTATTCATGTACAACATTCTTTCCACCATGTTCACTTCCATCGGTGAATCCAAAATTCCGTTGGGACTGCTGATTTTCTCATCTATCCTGAATATTTTTATGGATCTCTGGATGGTGGCTGGTCTTGGTCTGGGGGTGTTTGGTGCAGCCCTTGCGACCTTGATCGCACAAGGAATTTCTGCCGTGTTTTCGTTTTTGATCTTTCTGTCTCGGATGCGGCAATACAAGAGCTCCTTTAGCAGGTTCGACCGGCAGGAGCTGTATTCCATGCTTCGCATTGCGGTACCATCGGTTTTGCAGCAGTCCACAGTGTCTATCGGTATGATGATCGTGCAGGCAGTGGTAAATCCCTTCGGCACACAGGCACTTGCCGGGTATGCGGCAACGATGCGGGTAGAAAATGTTTTTTCGCTGATCTTCGTATCCATCGGCAATGCAGTTTCGCCGTTTGTATCCCAGAATCTTGGCGCAAAGAAAATTGAGCGTATCAAAAAAGGTTATCATGCTGCACTGGTGTTGGATCTATGCTTTGCAGTTCTTGCTTTTGTGGTCATTGAAACACTGCACACACAGATTTCCTCGTTGTTCTTGGGAAAAGACGGAACCGCGTTGGCCTATCAGGTGTCCGGTGATTATATGAGATGGCTTGGTTACTTTTTCATCTTCATGGGCATCAAGATGGCAACTGATGGCGTTCTTCGCGGACTTGGAATCATGCGGCCGTTTCTTATTGCAAATATGGTAAACCTTGCGATCCGCTTGTCTGTTGCTTTGATTTGTGCACCGCGTTTTGGCATTGCTTTTGTTTGGCTTGCAGTCCCGGCAGGTTGGCTTGCAAACTTCCTTATTTCCTATGCGGCGCTCAGAAGATCGTGGCCAGAGGATAAAGCAGCGGTATCTCAATGATTTCATGCAGTGGAGAGGTGCTTTGTTCTGACGGGTTTCACTTACAGAGCTTGTGGCACGCAAGCTCCAGCTTTCGGGTGGAGTAGATGCCGCCCTTTCCTGTATACGGTTCTTGTTATATCTGTTTTTTCACAACCTCAGTTTACAACAAAAAATGAGATAGGCAACCCCTTTCGGGGAAGTCTATCTCATTTTTTTCGTTGGGGCTATTTTGCAACAGCCCCATTTTTGTTTGCTCTGTTTTATTTTTTGCGGGTCGGCAATATTTTCTTTTTTACCTGTTTTCGGCTTTCAGCACCGTTGCCTCAGCAGGCGGCGGTGTGAGGGTGGAGTGGGCCAGAATAAAGGCAGCGGCGCGGCTGGATGCGATGCGCTGGGCGGCGCGGCGGCGGTCGTTGGAGGCGAAGGTGTGCTCCCCGTCCCGCTTTGCGTCCCAGTGGGCAAGCTCGTCATCCACCTCGGCTTCCGTTGGCCAGAGCCCTTCTTTCTGCGCCACCAGCAGCAGACCCATCCGGCTTCGCAGTTTGCGCTCGGCCTCGGCGTGGAGCCAGGCTCGGAATTCTTCCACCGTCTGGCCCTGTACCTTTAAGTACTGGTCGAAATTGACGCCGTTGGCCTGCATCCGCAGATTGAACTGGCGCTGCTCGGCAAAGTAGTTGCCGGCCACCAGCTGCTTGGGCAGCGGGCCGGTGACGTGTGTACCCAGCTGGGCGATGAGGGCCTGTTCGGCCACGGCGCGGGCCTGCTGGCAGCGCTGGGCGTAGATGTCCTGCGTCACCTTGGCGCGGAGGGCGCGCTTGCCCTCGGCGTCGGCGGCGCGGTCTTCGTCACCGTGGCGGCGGTTTATTTCAAGCTCGATGGTCAGCTCCCGGATAGGCCGGGGCTGGATGGGCTGGGTAAAGCCGGTGTACTCTCCCAGTTCCAGCGGCGGCAGGCAGAAGAACTGCGCCCCCGCCCGGAAGCCCTCGGCCCGGTTGACCGCCAGAAGCTCAAAATCCGGGTCGGTGACGGGCTGCAAATCGTTTTCTTTCATCAGCTGGGCGAACAGGGGCGAGAAGCCCTCCAGAATCGCCCGATTGACCGCCGCCGTCAGCAGGTTGTCCTCGTCCTGCGGAGCGTCCGGGGCCGCCTTTTCGGCCTGCACCGCCGCTTCCAGCTCTTCTGCTGCGGCGGAAAAGACCACCCGGCAGTCACCGGGTTCTGCCATGCCAAAATGTTCGAGTTTCATTTTCTTCTCCCCCTCTCAGCGGACGATGCCGGCCATCAGCACCAGCAGCACGATGCCCAGCACCACATACAGCACCTCTGCACCCAGGACGGACTTGTCGCCCTCGACGTACATCTCGGCGGGGTCGTCGGGGTTATAATAAAGGGTGACGACAGCTCCCTGCGCAAGCTCTCTGCCCTTGGCAGACTTGGGGTAATGGAGGCGGTGGGTACCGCCAGCAGTGGTGAACTCCAACAGGTAGGCTTTGCCGTCCCGGCTCTGGACGGTGCCTGCCACAGCGGCCTCGACCTTTTCGCCTCTGGTCATGAGCTTGCGGCGTCTCGACCAGCTCCGCCATGCCATGTAGAACATGATGCCTGCACCGATGAGAAAGATAATGATGTTGAACATTCGCAGTTTCCCTCTTCCGTAAATAGTCCCGCCGGGCCGCTGCCCCGCAGGGGTAATATTTATTGTATCATACTCCGCCGGATTTTTCGCCCCATTCGGCCTATACGGAATGCAACAATTTTCGCAAAAAAATTTGTCGTACTATTTTTGCAAAAAATGCTTGACTTTCTTTGCACCTGTGGTATAATAATCATCGTTCCGAGCCGAACGGCAGCGAACAAAACAGAATATGCGGATATGGCGGAATTGGCAGACGCGTTAGATTCAGGTTCTAATCGGGGCAACTCGGTGGAGGTTCAAGTCCTCTTATCCGCACTCTTGAACGACAGCTTTCAAAAAGGCTGTCGTTTTTCTTTTACCCGTAGTCCTTTTGGAAACTTTCTATCAGCGGATAAGAGGACTTGAACAGGGCGGCGGTGCGCAGCACCGCAAGCAATCAGCCCAGTGGGCTGTTGCTTAGCCCGCGGTTTCCAACCCCTAGGAATGTCTAACAAGAGGACTACCGCTGCCGGAGAATCTCCTGTACTGCGTTGGTTGAAGCGATATTCACATAAAGCCTTTCTGGAAACATCCTCAGCGGATAAGAGGACTTGAACAGCAGCTTTTACAGAGCTCTGGCCCGGAAAAACCTCTCAGTCAAAGCCTGTCGGCTTTGCCAGCTCCCCTACCAGGGGAGCTGGCTGCGAAGCAGACTGAGAGGTTGTACGAAGGACAGCATTGAACAGAGAAAGGACCCCCATGCAGATAAACGACCTCTTCGGCGCAGCAGCCGCCTTTGAAACCGTACGGATGCCGGACGGCACGGAAGCGGCCATTCCAACAGAACACGCCGCAGTTATCTATGTAAATGAACAGCCGGCCTTCCGGGTGGTATGCACCCCCCAGCTTCTGCCGCAGCTGGCGCTGGGGCGGCTGCTGACCGAAGGATGGATCGCCTCCGCAGAGGAAGTGGAACAAATTTCCGTCTGCGCGGAAGGCTTGAAAGTCAACATCTACCTGAACCACCCGCTGACGGCCCGCCGCGCGGCGGCACAGGAAATTTCCAGCTGCTGCACCGACAATGTCGCACTGGGCAGTCCGGTGGAAGTGCAGCCGCTGCGCACGGTGCCGCATCTGGACGTACAGCCGGAGTGGGTGGATGCCCTCGCCGCCGCCATGAGCGCGGGCCTGCCGCTTTATCAGGCCACCCATGCAGTCCACAGCTGCTTTGTGCTGCACGAGGGCCGCATCCTCTGTGCCTGCGAGGACATCGGACGCCACAATGCGCTGGACAAGGCCGTGGGCAGCATGCTTCTGGCCGATGTCTCCCTCAGCAAATGCGTGCTCTACACCAGCGGCCGCGTACCGATGGATATGGTGCGCAAAGCCATCCGGGCTGGCGTTCCGGCACTGGTCAGCAAGACCATGCCCACCGTCCAGTCGCTGGAGCTGGCCGCAGAATACGGCCTGCAATTCGTGTGCGGCCGGAAGCACCCCTTAACTTTGAAAGAACGTACAAAATAAAAGTTACAAAACAAAGAACGCTTACGGTTCGCGTTGACTTACTTCCGGCCCGAGTGATAATATATTAACGAAGAGACCGCTCCGCTTGTTGCAGCAGGCAGAGCGGTCATTTTCGTGTTTGGGAGTTTTCCCAGACGACCAAAAATCAGGCAGGTGATAACATGAAGCAGGCAACCAACCCGTTTGCGCCCGTTCCGCTGTGGCGCAAGCGGCTGCCGGGCTACGCAGCCATGGGCGCTGCGACAGTCGCAATGGCGGTAGGTCTTATCGCAATGCAGCACGCACGCACCACGGTTGCAGGTACCCTGCTGCCGGTGTCGGAGGCGGATGCAGCCACCTACGGCATCAGCGCAGTGTACCAGCTCGACAACGGCAGCTATCGCGTGGAGGGCTCTCAGAAGGGCTTCCAGAGCGATGTGCAGGCTGCCGTGACCCTTGACGCCGAGGGCAATGTTTCCGCTGTCGAGATCCTCTCGCAGGCAGAGACGGACAGCCTCGGCGGCCAGTGTGTCAACCCGGAGTTCACGTCCCAGTATCAGGGCGCAGCTCCCTTTACGCTGGCAGGCAAAAGCTATACTGTGACTGACCCCCTTACCGGTGCCGCCTATGCCGCTGCCGGTGCGGCGGAGGAGCAGCCCGCTGCTGCGGAGGATTTTGACCCCGCGCAGTGGAACGTGTCCGACACCTCTCCCGAGGCCGAGGCCACCCGCAGGATGTACGCAGCAGGTCTGACCCTCTCGGCACTGAACGGCGAGCCTCTGGCCGACGAGCTGATTCCTCCGATGGATACCAGCGCCGAGGCTGTAGCACGCCGCAAGCTCTACGCCGCCGGTCTGAGCAAGAGTGCGCAGGACGGTGAGGAGCAGGCTCTGCCCTATGCGGACTGGTCCGCAGAAAAGCAGGCCGCTTATCAGCTGGCACAGGCCGAACTGACCACCGGGCAGACCAGTGCCGGCGCTGTCAGCGCAGACCTGACCGAGGTGGACGCCCTTTCCGGCGCGACCATCACCTCGACCGCCGTCACCAACATCGTCAACAACTCGTATTTCTATGTAACTGAGGTGCTCCGCGCAGAGTGACCTCAACGGAGGAATGGAACCTATGGCAAAAACTGATTTTCTGACGGCTGACATGACCCGCCGTCAATTTATGAAGATCTCGGGCAAGAGCCTTGCAGGGCTCACCCTCTCCGCATCCATGCTGTCCCTCTTCGGCTGCTCGCAGAAGCAGGTGGACAGCGGCGCAGTGGCTACCTGGGCGCTGCCCCAGGGCCTGCTGGTGGTCAACGCCGACCTGTGTACCGGCTGCCAGCGCTGCGAGATCAACTGCACGCTGACCAACGATGGTGTGTGCTCCTCTTACATCAGCCGCGTGAAGATCCAGCGCCGTCTGAATCTGGACGGTGCCGGCAACGGCCTGCTGTCCGGCAACGACAACTGCTTTGTCTACTTCCCGGATACCTGCCGCCAGTGCGAGGACCCCGCCTGCGGCAACGCCTGCCCCCAGAAGGCCATTACGACCAACGAGCAGGGCATCCGCGTGGTGGACACCGACAAGTGCATCGGCTGGGGGGCGGCGCCTGCCACGAGGCCTGCCCCTGGCATATGCCCACCGTCAACCCCGAGACCGGCAAGTCGTCCAAGTGCATCGCCTGCGGTGCCTGCGTGGCAGGCTGCCCGTCCGGCGCTCTGTCCATCGTGGACTGGGATGCCGTCACCAGCGCAGCACAGGCTGCCTACATGGACCTGTAAGGAGGAACAACAATGGCTGAATATTATGGCTGGGCAGGCAAGATCCTGCGCGTTGACCTGACCACCGGCGAGATTACCACGCAGGATGACGCAAAGTACCATAAGTATATCGGCGGTATGGGCATGGCCTACCGCATCATGTATGAGGAAGCTCCCATGGACCTCGACCCCTACGACGAGAAGGCACAGGTCATCTTCGGCGTCGGCCCCCTGACCGGTGCCGGCGTGCCCTGCTCCGGCCGCATGAACGTCACCTTCCGCTCCACCTGGTCCAAGGGCAGCTCCATCATCGACGCCCACATGGGCGGCCACATCGGCCCCATGCTGAAGTATGCGGGTTGGGACGGCATCGTCATCACCGGCATCTCCGCAAAGCCCGTCTACCTGCGCATCGAGGACGACGAGGTCTCCCTCGAGGATGCTTCTGACATCTGGGGCAAGGGTACGTTCGCGTCCAACAAGTGGATGGTGGAGCAGAACGGCCGTGAGTTCGAGACCGCTTCCATCGGCCCTGCCGGTGAGAATCTGGTGGACTACTCCACTCTGAACACCAGCTTTGGCAACTCCGGCGGCGCCGGTCTGGGCGCTGCCATGGGCAACAAGAAGCTGAAGGGCCTGGCCATCCGCGGCACCGGCAGCGTCAAGGTGGCCGACCCCAAAAAGGTGCTGGAGCTGTCCAACTACATGATGGGCAACCTCATCGGCGGCAACAACAACCACAACGTCCCCGCACAGCCCCAGAGCTGGGCCGAGTACAGCGCCACCTCCGGCAAGAACCGCTGGTCCGGCGCACCGGGCCGTATGTGGAAAAAGGCTCCTGGCGGCCCCGTGGATACCGGCGAACAGCCCTACAACGACATCAACAAGATCGCGCTGCGCTGCTTCAAGGGCTACTTCGACTTCGGCGCACCGGCTGCGGAGTACACCGTGAAGAACGGCGGCTGCTCCTCCTGCCCCATCCGCTGCTACACCGAGTATGATGTGGACCCGCTGGCCGATTACGACCTGCCCACCCACAACTCCAACACCTGTATGCCCGTGCTGTACGGCACCCGCGTCTACCCGGACGGCGTCCACGACTTCAAGTACGAGGGCGACGGCACCATGGTCATCAACCTGGCATGGTCTCACGCCGTCGATGACATGGGCCTGTGGGACAACTACGGCAACCTGAACCGTGACCTGCTGTGGATCCTGCGGATGCCCCGTGAGGAGGCCACCAAGTACATCAGCGAGGAAGAGTACGACTCCCTGCCCTGGGCATGGGAAAAGGCCGGTGACCCCCGCTGGGAGGTAGAGCTCATCCGCCGCATGGCTTACGGTGAGGGCGACCTGTCCGTCATCGCAAAGGGTACGCTGGCCATGATGGAAAAGTTCGGCCTGCCCAAGAGCTGGCTGGACCGCAACGACGGTGCCACCAACTCCAACCTGATCTACAACGGCTTCCCCAACCACCACGGCCCCGCAGAGGCATGGCAGGTTGGCATGCTGTACAATCTGGTGTATAATAGAGACTGCATGATCCACGAGATCGTCTGCGAGACCGGCTCCGGCGCACCCTACGAGGTGACCAAAAAGGTCATGGAGGACTTCTTCGGCGAGGGCTGCTACGACAAGGCCAAGGCCTACACGCCCATCAACGAGAACAAGGCAAAGCTGGCCGCCTACTGCGTCAACGACAAGAACTTCCACGACTCCGCCACCCTCTGCAACTGGATGTGGCCCATGACCCAGTCTCCCTCCAAGGAGCGGGCCTACCACGGCGATCTGGACCTGCAGGCAGATTTCATGACTGCCGTCACCGGCGAGACCTACACCCAGGCCGGTCTGCAGGAGGCAGGCGAGCGCATCACCCAGATGCTGCGCGCCATGACCGCCATCAGCTTCCAGAAGAACTGCGGCAGCGCAAACCTCCGTCAGGAGCACGACGCCATCTGCGACTGGGTCTTCGACAAGGAACCCGACTTCAAGGCATTCGAGGAAGGCACCACCAAGCTGGACCGCGCCGACATGGAGAAGGCAAAAGACCTGTTCTATGACATCTTCGGCTGGGACAAGACCACCGGTGTGCCTACCCGCGAGACGCTGGAGAAGTTCGACCTCGGCGACATGGCCGACGATCTGGAAGCACGCGGCATCTACGACCAGACTCCCGCCGGAGAGACTGCTGCCAGCGAGGCCGCAGCCCAGTAATTAAGAAGCCGTTTTCATAAGCATTGCACACCGCCCGAACGGTCTTTTTGCCCGCATACGGCGTTGCTTTCCCTTGCAATCCGTCAGGATTGCTGCGGAAAATCGCCTTGTCTGCGGGCAAAAATCCTCGCCGTTCGATGCACTCTGCTTACGAAAACAACTTCACAGAAACGAGAGGAACTATCATGCTGTTTGGCAGACGCAAACCCGGTTATACCACCACGGTGGACGCCGCCTCCGACCCTGAGCAGGTCATCCTCGACCTGCAGAAGGCAGAGATGGCCGCGAAAAAGAAGCCGAAGGCCGAGGTCTTTGACATCGACGCGGCCAGCGAGACTGCCCGCCGCCTGAAGGAAACGGGCAGTATGTTCGACGGCAGCGCCGCAAAGCTCGGCGAGGACGTCATTGCCGCTGTGCAGAAGGAGACGGATGCTCTGGCCGCAAAGCAGGCCGAGGCACAGCCCGCTCTCGAAGAGACGGCTGCACCGGACGCCGCCGAAAAGCCCCAGCTGCTGGATTTTCTGGCCGCTGCACCGGAGGCAGAGGGCGACCCCTACGCCGACCAGCCCACCGTCACCGCGCCGGAGCTGCCCAAGCTGACCCCGGCACAGGAGCTGGCTGGTTACATCCGCTCCCGCTCGGCGGCGGCGCTGGTCACATCCCACGCCCTGCTGGTGAGTGAGGTGGAAAACGCCGATGAACTTCTGGCCCAGATGCCGGAAGACCCCCAGTGCGCAGACATCGTGTCCCGCGCCGGCGCAAAGGATGCCTACTACTACTCCAGCGCCAACATGAGCGACAACTACGCCATGATCGCGCAGCTCATCGAGGACAAGGACCTCTGCGCCATGGTGGCCGAGATGGTGCGGTTCAACGCCCGCGTCTACCCCAGCGCCACCCCGCTGCGGTACTTCCGCCGCTCGCCCTACGATCTGACGCAGGAAGCCATTGAGCAGACGTGGCAGTCCATGCAGGGCAAGCCGGAGTACGCCGACATCGAGGAGCTGACCAACAACCAGAACGAGCGGTTCCTCTTCTCCACCCAGCACCTCACCCGCCGCTACGCAAAAGCCATCAGCGACGTGGACGAGTGGACCGACTAAAGCATCCCACACAATCAAATAGGGTATATGAGCTTCTTTGAGCAAAGGTGTCTAAACCGTCGGGCATGACACCGCGCCGCAATGCTAAGGGCTATATAAGCCGGCATTCAAGGGTGGAGGGGGAAACCCCGCCGCCTTCCCGCAGAAGAAACGCTGCAATTTGAAAAAAAGAACTCCTCCCATCCACACAGAGGCTTTCCGTGCTCTGCCGCCACTGCAAGGGCGGCAGGGAGCGGAGAGCCGCCATCGGCAGGACAGTCTGCAAGCTGCCCTTTGCCGGAATGTGCGGATATTCTGCGGAGGCGTTTTGATTTTTCATCAAGACGTCTCCGCTTCTTTTTTAACCTGCCTTTTTATATGAATTCCCGCTGCGCCCCGCCTGAGCCATAGCAGGCCGGGTGTGGCCGGGCATTTGGAGGATTTTTTTATGAAACAGCCTTTCTGCGCGCCCTCTGAGGCGCTGCGCCGCGTGCTGGATGCCGCTACGGCTCTGCCGAGGCCGGAGACGGAGACCATCCCGCTGGACGAAGCGGGCGGCCGCATTGCCGCCGGGACGCTTTCGGCCCGGATGGACCAGCCGCCCTTTGACCGCAGCCCCTTCGACGGCTACGCCCTGCACAGCGCCGACGCCGCCGGTGCCAGCCGTGAAACACCCGTCACCCTGCCCGTGACCATGAAGCTCTACGCCGGAGATGCCCCCGCTTCGCCTCTGCCTGCTGGCTGTACGGCCCGCATCATGACCGGCGCACCCCTGCCCGAGGGCGCAGACTGTGTGCTGATGCAGGAGCTGACCGACAGCGGCGAGGAGACGGTACAGCTCTATGCCGCCATGAAGCCCCAGCAGAACGTGGTATTCCGGGGCGGAGACATCGCCGCCGGTGCTGTCATCGCCGAAGCCGGTACGGTACTCTCCCCCGCCCATCTCGGCGTGCTGGCCGGGCAGGGATACGCTGAAGTCCCCGTTTACAAGACGCTGACCGTGGGCGTTCTGGCCACAGGAAGCGAGCTTTTAGCTCCGGGCGAGGCTTGGACGCCCGGCAAAATTTACGATGCCAACGGCGTCCAGAACGCCGCCCGCCTGCGGCAGCTGGGCTTTGCGGTAAAACGTCGGCACTGCTCCGACGACCCGGAGGAGATCGCCCGTGAGATGCGGGAACTGCTGGCGGAGTGCGACGCCGTCATCACCAGCGGCGGCGTCTCGGTGGGGCAGAAAGACTATCTGCCCGCTGTGCTGGAACAGCTGAATGCGGACATCCTCTTTGCAGGCGTGGCCCAAAAGCCCGGAAGCCCCATGCTGGCCGGGAAAGTGGGCGGCAAGCTGGTGTTCTGCCTGTCCGGCAACCCCTTTGCCGCCGCCGCTACGCTGGAACAATACGCCGTCCCGGCTCTTTTGCGGGCGGCGGGGCGCTGTGAGGAAAGCTGCCTTCTTCCCCGCACCACCCGCACCCTGACCACGGGCTTCTCGAAGCCCAGCAAGGGGAACCGCTATCTGCGGGCAAAGGCCATGGGCGGCAGCGTGACCATCCCCGGCGAGGGCAACGCCGAAGCCCACTCGTCCGGCAGCCTTTCCGCCATGATCGGCTGCAACTGTCTCGTTGAACTGCCTGCGGGCAGCGGCCCGGTGACTCCGGGCGAAGAAGTGGAGGTGCTCAGTTTTGTACAGTGAACAGAAAGAGGCTCTGGCCCAGGAGATCGAACTCAAGCGCCCGGCGGTGCTGGCCGTCAGCGGCCTGCACAACAGCGGCAAGACGACGCTGCTGGAAAAGCTTCTGCCTGCCCTGCGCAGCCGGGGGCTGAAAGTGGGCATTATCAAGCACGACGGCCACGATTTTACGCCCGATGTCCCCGGCACCGACAGCTACCGCCTGCGGGAAGCGGGGGCCGAGGGGGTGGCGGTCTACTCCGGCCAGCGCTATCTGCTGACCGAGATGTTCCGCCTGACGGAGCAGGACTTGCTGGCGCTCTTTGAGCGCCACGGCTATGATCTGGTGCTGCTGGAAGGCTTCAAGGACAGCGGCTGGCCGAAAATCGAAGTTGTCCGCAAAGAAATTTCGGACACACCGGTGTCTTTCCAGCCGCTGGCGGTGGTGGGAGACATTCCGGGGGCAGATTTTGGATTGGAAGATGCGCAGGCTCTGGCCGACTGGCTCGTTGCCCAGATGCCGGGCCTGTAAGGAGAAGACAGATATGAAACTGATTCGTACCGAAGACGCGGCAGGCCAGGTGCTCTGCCACGACATTACCCAAATCATTCCCGGCGAGTTCAAGGGCGCACGTTTCCGCAAGGGCCATATCATCCAGCCCGAGGACATCCCCGTGCTGCTCTCCATCGGCAAAGAAAACCTCTACGTCTGGGAGAAAAAGCCCGGCATCCTCCACGAGGACGAAGCCGCCGCGCTGCTGTACAAGGCCGCTGCGGGCAAGAACATCCACGGCACCGAGCCGAAAGAGGGAAAAATCGAGCTCATCGCCGACTGCGACGGCCTGCTGAAAATCAACCGCGAAGCCCTGCTGGCCGTGAACCGCACGCCCCAGATGATGATCGCCACCATCCACGGCGACCTGCCCGTGAAAAAGGGCCAGAAATTGGCCGGTACCCGCATCATCCCGCTGGTCATCGAACAGGAGAAGATGGACGCCATGCAGGCTGCCGCAGGCAGTGAGCCTATCCTGAACGTGCTGCCCATGCAGGCCAAGAAGTTTGCCGTCATCACCACCGGCAGCGAGGTGTTCAAGGGCCGCATCGAGGATAAGTTCACGCCTATCCTCGTGGGCAAGCTGGCCGAGTACGGCTGTGAGATGACCTTCCACAAGGTCTGCGACGACGACCCGGCGGGCATCACGACCGCCATTCTGGAAGCGAAAGAGGCGGGCTGTGAGCTGATCTTCACCACCGGCGGCATGAGCGTGGACCCCGACGACCGCACCCCGCTGGCCATCAGGAATACCGGCGCGGACATCGTCACCTACGGCGCACCGGTGCTGCCGGGTGCCATGTTCCTCGTGAGCTATCTGGACGGTGTGCCGGTCTGTGGCCTGCCCGGCTGCGTCATGTACGCCAAGCGCACCATCTTTGACCTGCTGCTGCCCCGTCTGCTGGCCGACGATGCCATCACCGCCGAGGATATTGCCCGTCTGGGCGAGGGCGGCCTGTGCCTTGGCTGCGCCGAGTGCCACTGGCCCAACTGCGGATTTGGGCATTGCTGAGAGGTTTCATTCTATGACTGACAACAAATTGACCCACTTTGATGCCTCCGGCAACGCCGTGATGGTGGATGTGAGCGAGAAGACTGTCACCTTCCGGGAGGCCACCGCCCACGGCATCATCACCATGAACGCCGAGGCATTCGCCGCCGTGGAGAGCGGCACCGTGAAGAAAGGCGATGTGCTGGGCGTGGCCCGCATTGCCGGCATCATGGCCACCAAGCGCACCAGCGAGCTCATCCCGCTCTGCCATCCGCTGCCGCTGACGAAAGTGAGCGTGGACTTTAAGCTTCTGCCCGAGCGGCAGGCTGTGGAGGCGCTCTGTACCGTCAAGACGGCGGGCGTCACCGGCGTGGAGATGGAGGCCCTGACGGGCGTTTCCACCGCCCTGCTCACCATCTACGATATGTGTAAGGCCGTCGATAAGGGCATGGAGCTGGGCGAGATCCATCTCGTCGAGAAGACTGGCGGCAAGAGCGGCCACTACATCCGGGCGGAGGGCGGCTATGTTTGATTCTGCCCAGCGCAATATCCACTATCTGCGCCTGTCCATCACCGATCTGTGCAACCTGCGCTGCCGCTACTGTATGCCCGACGGCGTGGAAAAGCTGGAACGGGAAGCCGTGCTCACCTACGAAGAGTTTCTGCGTCTGGCGGCCCTGTTTGCCCGGTGCGGCGTCGATACCGTCCGCGTCACCGGCGGAGAGCCGCTGGTGCGCAAGGGCGTAGACCAGCTGGTGGCTGGCCTGAAATCCATCCCCGGCATCCGCAAAGTCACCATGACCACAAACGGCATCCTGCTGGCGCAGCAGCTGCCCGCCCTGCTGGCGGCTGGCCTTGACAGCGTGAACATCAGCCTCGACACTCTGCGCCCCGAAGTGTTCCAAAGCATCACGGCCCGGGACGAGTTCGAGCACGTCATGGAGGGCATCCGCGCCGCACTGGACAGCGGCATCCCTGTCAAACTGAACTGTGTGCCGCAGGTGGGCGTGAACGAGGGTGAATTGGAAGACCTGGCCGCCCTCGCCGAGAGCCGCCCGTTACAGGTGCGGTTCATCGAGATGATGCCCATCGGCTACGGCGCGGCCATGCCCTGCATCTCGGGGCCGGAGCTGCGGGAGCGGTTTGCCCGCCGCTGGCCGGAGTTTTCGCCCCTGCCCGCCGCCCAGAGCGCCGGGTTCGGCGACGGGCCTGCCGTCTACTACACCGTCCCGGGCTGGAAGGGCGATGTGGGCTTCATCGCGGCGGTCCATGGCAAGTTCTGTGCTTCCTGCAACCGGGTGCGGCTGACCAGTCAGGGCTTTCTGCGCCCCTGCCTTGCCAGCGAGACGGGCTGCGACCTGCGCACCCTGCTGCGCGGCGGCGCAGCCGACGAGGAGCTTTTACAGGCCATCCGGGAGACGATCTGGTCGAAACCCCGGGAACATCATTTCGGAGACAATTCCATGCCCGCCACCCGCGGGATGTACCGTATCGGAGGATAAATTACTATGGGAAAAATTCTGGCGATTTGCACCAGCCCCAAGCGCGGCACCGTCAAGACCGAGGTGCCAAGTGCTGTCCTGACCCCGGAATGGGGCATCGTGAGCGACGCCCACGGCGGAAACTGGCACCGGCAGGTGAGCCTGCTCAGCGCCGAAAAAATCGAGGCGTTCCGTAAGAAGATCTGGGTGGACTATGGTGCCTTTGGCGAAAACCTTGTCATTGAGGGCTTCGACTTCCGCAACCTGCCCGTCACCAGCCGCTTCGCCATCGGCGACATGGTGCTGGAGATGACCCAGATCGGCAAGGAGTGCCACAACGACTGCGTCATCAAGCAGCAGACCGGCGAGTGCATCATGCCCCGGGAGGGCGTATTTGCCCGGGTGCTGAAGGGCGGCGAAATTCATGTCGGCGACGAAGTGACTCTTCTGCCGCCGCTGGAAGATCCGCCGCTGCGCGCTGCGGTCATCACCCTTTCGGACAAGGGCAGCCGGGGCGAGCGGGAGGACAAGAGCGGCCCCCTCATCGTGGAGATGCTCACCGCCGCAGGCTATGTGGTGGAAGAGACGATGCTCCTGCCCGACGAGGCCAAGGCGCTGAAAGCACAGCTCATCCGTCTGGCCGATGGCCGTCAGGTGAACCTTATCCTGACCACCGGCGGCACCGGCTTCTCGCCCCGGGATATTACCCCCGAGGCCACCTATGCCGTGGCCGACCGCAACGCCCCCGGCATCGCCGAGGCCATGCGGTACCACAGCCTTTCCATCACCCCCCGTGGGATGCTGAGCCGCGCCGCCAGTGTATTGCGCGGCAAGACGCTCATCGTCAACCTGCCGGGCAGCCCGAAAGCCGTGAAGGAGAACCTCGAGTACATCCTGCCCAGCCTCGGGCACGGCGTCCGCATCGCCGCCGGTCTGGACGGCGAGTGCGCCCGCAAGTAACATTGTTGTCCCGCTCCGGTTTCGGGACGTGAACATATATGAGGGAATTTTAGCCACTATAGAAGGAGAAAATTCATGAAAACCGATTTCATTTCCCGCCGCAGCTTTCTGTCCGTGGTCGGCGCAGTCGGCGCTGCTGCTGCCCTGACCGCCTGCGGCGGCGCGGTTTCCAGCACTGCCTCTTCCGCAGCTGCTTCCGAGGCTGCCGGCGAGAGCGTCGAGCTCATTGTCTTCGCCGCTGCCTCCCTGACCGAGACCCTGAACGCCATCGCCCAAGACTACTCTGCCGAGAACCCGGGCGTCACCTTCCGCTTCAACTTTGATTCCTCCGGTACTCTCAAGACCCAGATCCAGGAGGGCGCTGACTGCGACCTCTTCCTCTCCGCCGGTCAGAAACAGATGAACCAGCTGGACATCACCGCTTCTGCCGACGTAAACACCGACGGTCTGGACTTCGTGGACCCCTCCACCCGCGTGGACCTGCTGGAAAACAAGGTCGTCCTCTGTGTGCCCGAGGGCAGCGACAAGGGCATCGACAGCTTTGATGCTCTGGCCGAGCAGCTGAAGGCTCAGGACATCCTGTTCTGCATGGGCAACAGCGATGTGCCTGTGGGCCAGTACACCCAGAAGATCCTGGCCCACTATGACCTCGACGAAGAGGCTCTGGCTGCTGCCGGTGTCATCACCTACGGCTCCAACGTCAAGGAAGTCACCACCCAGATCAGCGAGGGCAGTGTGGACGCCGGTGTCGTCTACTGCACCGATGCTTACAGTGCCGGTCTGACCCCCGTGGACGAGGCCACCGCCGAGATGTGCGGTCAGGTCATCTACCCCGCCGCTGTGCTGAAGGCTGCTCCCAACGCCGAGGCCGCCAGGGAGTTCCTGGCCTATCTGCAGACTGACCGTGCCGCCACCGTGTTCGAGGGCGTGGGCTTCACGGCGATGTAAAAGGTTAAAATCATGGATTGGTATCCCTTATGGAACAGCCTGCGCATCGCGCTCATCAGCTGCGCAGCAGTGTTCTTCCTCGGCATTTTTGCCGCTTATTATATCGCAAAGCTGCCCCGCACCGTCAAGGGCGTGCTGGACGTGGTGCTCACCCTGCCCATGGTGCTGCCGCCCACGGTGGTGGGCTATTTTCTGCTGCTGCTCTTCGGCGCAAAGCGGCCGCTGGGCATCTTCTTCATGGAGCATTTCGGCGTCAAGCTGGTCATGAACTGGTACAGCGCCATCTTTGCGTCCATCGTAGTGGCCTTCCCGCTGATGTACCGCACCGCCCGGGGCGCCTTCGAGAGCTTTGACGAGACGCTGGCCTGGTCGGCCCAGACTCTGGGACAGTCCAATGCGTGGATATTCTGGCGGGTGCGGATGCCCTGCTGCCGTCAGGGCATTCTGGCCGGTACGGTGCTGGCCTTTGCCCGGGCCTTGGGCGAGTACGGTGCTACCAGCATGATAGCGGGCTACACCCCGGGCAAGACGGCCACCATCGCCACCACGGTGTACCAGCTCTGGCGCACCAACGATGAGGCCGGTGCCATGCGGTGGGTGCTGGTGGACATCGTCATCTCTACTGTGGTGCTGCTGGCTGTGAACCTCCTGGAGAAAAAGCAGAAAGCAGGTGGCCGCGCATGAGCCTGGAAGTACATATCGAGAAAAAGCTGAACGGCTTCACCCTCCGCTCCGACTTCACCGCCGGGAACACTGCTACGGCCATTCTGGGCGCGTCGGGCTGCGGCAAAAGCATGACACTGCGCTGCATCGCGGGCATCGTGAAGCCCGACAAGGGCCGCATCGTGCTGGACGGGCGGGTGCTGTTCGACAGCGAGCAGCACATCGACCTGCCGCCCCAGCAGCGGGGCGTGGGCCTGCTCTTCCAGAACTACGCCCTCTTCCCGAATATGACCGTGGAGCAGAACATCCTCTGCGGCCTGAAAGCCGAAAGGGACAAGGCCGCCCGCAAGGCCCGCTGCGCCGGGATGCTGCGGGCCTTGCGGCTGGAAGAACTGGCCAGCCGCCGCCCGGCAGAGCTTTCCGGTGGACAGCAGCAGCGCACCGCGCTGGCCCGTATTCTGGTGGGCAAGCCGAAGATTTTGATGCTGGATGAGCCGTTCAGCGCACTGGACAGCTACCTCCGCGAGGAGGTGGAGGGCGAAGTAGGCAGCCTGCTGGCGGGTTTCGCCGGCACAGCCCTGCTTGTCACCCACAACCGGGACGAAGCTTACCGCCTGTGCCGGGACATGATCGTCATGGACGGCGGGCAGGTGCTCCGCACTGGCACCACGAAAGAGGTCTTTGCCGACCCCCGCAGCATCGCTGCGGCCCGGCTGACCGGCTGCAAGAACATCCTGCCCTGCACCCGGGTGGACTCCCACAGCGTCCGCCTCGCAGGCTGTGAGAGTCTGCTGCACCTCGCCGCTGAGGTGCCGGAGGGCTGCACCGCCGTGGGCATCCGCGCCCACGACTTCGCCCCCTGCGCCCCGGGCGCAGAGAATGCCCTGCCGGTGGAGCTTCTCTCGGCCAGCGAGAACCCCTTCGACTGGAACCTCATCTTCCAGCTGCCGGACGGCACCACTCGTCTGTGGTGGAAAGTGAGCAAGACGACCCTCTCCGTGGCCGAACCCGACGCCCCGGCCTGCCTCTCCGCCCTGCCAGAGAGCATCATGGCGCTGGTAGATCATAAGTAAACGCCAAAAGAGCCGGTGCAGATGCACCGGCTCTTGCTCTGTTTTTATGACTCGCCGAAGAATTTCTTGGCAATATCGGCACTCTGCTTGGCATCCTTGGCGTACCAGTCCGCGCCGATCTTCTCGGCGTACTCGGGCGTCAGGACAGCGCCGCCCACCATCACCTTGCAGTCGAGCTTTGCCGCATGGAGAGCCGCGATGGTCTCCTCCATGCTCTTGAGGGTGGTGGTCATCAGGGCCGAGAGCCCCACGAGGTGGACATTCTTCTCCCGGACAGTGTCCACCACCGTCTCCACCGGCACATCGCGGCCAAGGTCGATGACCTCGAAGCCGTAGTTCTCGAGGATGACGCGGACGATGTTCTTGCCGATATCGTGGACATCTCCCTTGACAGTCGCGAGGACGATGCGGCCCTTGCTGGCCCCGGCCCCGCCCCGCTTGGCGATGGCTGTCTTTATCTCTTCAAAGGCGGCCTGTGCGGCGCTGGCGGCCTGTAACAGCTGGGGCAGAAAGAGCTTGCCCTTCTCGTACTTTTCACCAACGACGTCCAGCGCCGGGATGAGGGCCTCGTCCACCAGTGTCAGGGGCTCGTTTTCGTCCAGCAGGGTGTGGGTGCGGGCGGCGGCTTCACCCTTGAGGCCCTTTTCCACCGCCTGCATCAGCGCGGCAAAAGGGCCGCTGTGAGCTGCATCCGCCTCCGCCGGGGTGTTTGACGTCTGAGACGCCTGGGCCGTCCAGGCCTGCTTCAACGCGGCGCTGGCAGGAACTTTATCGGCATAGCGGGCAATGTAGGCCATGCTCTGCTTATCACGGTTGGTGAGGACGTTGTAAGAGTAGACCGCCGCCATCATCTCTTCGCTGGAAGGATTCATGATGGCGAGGTCGAGGCCCGCGTACATGGCCATGGTGAGGAAAGTGGTGTTCAGATAGGGGCGGCAGGGCAGGCCGAAGCTGATGTTGGACACACCGAGGATGGTGCGGACGCCCAGCTCTTTCTTGCAGCGGGCCAGCGCCTCCACGGTGGCCAGAACGTCCTGCTGCTGGGCGCTGGCGGTGAGGGTCAGGCAGTCGATATAAATATCTTCCCGGGGGATGCCGTGGGCCAGCGCCGCGTCCACCACCCGCTTTGCGATCTCAAACCGGGCGTCGGCGCTGGGCTGGATGCCCCGCTCGTCGATGGCAAGGCCGACGACGGCCGCGCCGTACTTTTTGCAGAGGGGCAGGACACGCTCCAGCACTTCGGTCTCGCCGTTCACCGAGTTGACGATGGGCTTGCCGTTGTAGACCCGCAGACCCCGCTCGAGGGCGTCTGCGTGGGAGGAATCCAGCTGCAAAGGCAGGCTGACGACACTTTGTAAAGCCTTCACCACCTGCTCCATGACGGCGGGCTCGTCCACGCCGGGCGCGCCCACATTGACGTCCAGCACCTGCGCTCCGGCCTCGGACTGGCTGACGGCCTGCTCGAGGATGTAGTTCATGTCGCCCTCGCGCAGGGCCTGCTGGAACCGCTTTTTGCCGGTGGGGTTGATGCGCTCGCCCACCACGGTGATACCGTCCACGGTGACGAAGTCCATCGGCGAGCAGAGCACCGAGGGCATGGCGTGGGCGGGGCGGCCCGGCTTGCAGTCGGCGAAGACGCCGTTCAGCAGCTTGATGAAATCGGGGGTGGTGCCGCAGCAGCCGCCCGCCGCAAAGAGCTTCAAATCGCGGTAGGGCTTCATCTCCATGGCAAAGAGCTGGGGCGTGATGTCGTAGCCGCTGCCGTCGGCCCGGGGCAGACCCGCGTTGGGCTTGACGAACA
>ENA-OPSW01000268-OPSW01000268.1-human-gut-metagenome-genome-assembly--contig:-NODE-268-length-51666-cov-4.118657_pt1 | contig 51666 bp, 39 predicted proteins | sample MGYA00241463_ERZ501918 | MGnify/ENA primary metagenome ERZ501918 (study PRJEB25962, sample SAMEA2042443) | human gut metagenome | biome: human gut; feature: human-associated habitat; material: faeces... | reverse complement strand
CAAAGGAACAAGTCAAATGGACTTGAAAACAGATAGTACATCTTGGGGAAATTACTATAATAATGCATGGAATATAACAAATGCAAATTCGAAATACTCAACAAATTATGGTTCCGAATGGATAAATGGAGCATATGGAAAAAAAGATTCAAATAAAAGTGTATTATTATCAACAGGAGCGAGTGAAACATTTTGTAAACATGGAATATATGATTTGGCAGGAAATGTATGGGAATGGACACTTGAATATGCCTCTGTTTCAAGCTATCCTTGTGCCAAACGAGGAGGTTATTATAACCACAATGGTAGCAATGGTCCTGCAGCCAACCGTCATTACAGCAGTACGACCAGTTTCGACAGCAGCGTCGGCTTTCGTGTAGTACTTTATTAATTGTAACTCTGAGTCCTGTGTAGCGATAAAATAGAATGAGCTCAAACAAAGAATTAAATATAAAAATTAGAACGAGAGGGAGGCTGAATCGCACATGATGCGAAGCAACAAAGTGTGATTCAGCCTCCTCACAGGACTAGTTTAAAGAAGGTGTATAATACAGTGTGTGAAATATAAAGCACATTGTATTATACACCTTCTTTTTTGCGAAAAAAATAGAAATGGTCGACATAAAAATATAAGAAGGCGATGAGATTTACTAAAAAGTAAAAGCTTACAATGCTAGAGCTGATTATATTTATAGAAATTATAAAATGAATCAATTTATAGTAATAAAAGGGAAATAAGAAATGATGGAATGATAGAAATCTGCTGAAAATTATTTGTGTAAAAATATTTGAAAACTATTGACATAATAGAAAAATGTGATATAATATTGAACGTAAAAAACACATAAAGAGTAGTTTATGTGGAAGTGCCTTAAAACCAAAGGAATTAAGGTCCATATAAATGCAGATACTTTATGGAAGTTATAACAAAAAGGGAGGAAAAGAAAATGGCAGTAGTTGCAATGAAACAATTACTAGAAGCAGGTGTTCACTTTGGACATCAAACAAGAAGATGGGATCCAAGAATGGCTGAATACATATTTCAAGCTAGAAACGGAATTCACATCATCGACTTACAAAAAGCTTCAAAGAAAATAGATGAAGCATATGAATTCATCAAAGAACAAGTAGAAGAAGGAAAAACAGTTCTATTTGTAGGAACAAAAAAACAAGCTCAAGAATGCATGAAAGATGCAGCAATAAAGAGCGGAATGTACTATGTAGATCAAAGATGGTTAGGAGGAATGTTAACTAACTTTGATACAATCCAAAAAAGAATTCAAAGATTAAAAGAATTAGAAACAATGGAACAAGATGGTACATTTGATGTATTACCTAAAAAAGAAGTAATCTTATTAAAGAAAGAAATGGAAAAACTAGAAAAAAATCTTGGTGGAATTAAAGAAATGACAGAATTACCAGGAGTTATATTCTTAGTAGATCCTAAAAAAGAAAGAATAGCAGTATTAGAAGCTAAAAAATTAGGAATTCCAACAGTAGGAATAGTAGATACAAACTGCAATCCAGAAGATTTAGATTACCCAATTCCAGGAAATGATGATGCTATAAGAGCAGTTAAATTAATAGCTGATGTTATGGCAAATGCAGTTATTGAAGGAAAACAAGGTGAAAGCTTTGAAACAGTTGAAGAACAAGACGTTTCAGAAGAAGCAGAATCAATGGAACAAGTTGTTAGCGAAAACGAAGAAAAAGTAGAAGAATAATAACGTTTAAAATGAAAGAGTGGGGCTCTAACTGCTCTACTCTTATTTATATTAAGGAGGAATGTGAAAATGGTTACAGCTGCATTAGTTAAAGAGCTTAGAGAAAAAACAGGAGCAGGAATGATGGACTGCAAAAGAGTATTAACAGAAACAGATGGAGATTTAGAAAAAGCATCTGAATTATTACGTGAAAGAGGAATTGCAAAAGCTGCAAAAAAATCTGGAAGAGTAGCTGCAGAAGGAATAGTAGAAGCTTATATTTCAGAAGATGGAAAAGTTGGAGCAATAGTAGAAGTTAACTCAGAAACAGACTTCGTTGCTAAAAATGAAGAATTCAAGACATTTGTAATGGATGTCGCAAAACAAGTTGTAAAAAACAATCCTGCAACAGTAGAAGATTTATTAGCTGAACCTTCAATTTCAGTAGAAGGAAAAACAGTAAATGAAGTATTAATAGATAAAATTGCTACAATTGGTGAAAATATGACTGTAAGAAGATTTGCAAGATTTGAAACAACAGATGGATTAATTGAAAAATATATTCATGGAGATGGAAAAATAGCAGTTTTAGTTAATATGAAAAACGGAAATAAAGAATTAGCAAAAGACATTTGTATGCAAATAGCAGCAGCAAAACCAGAATTTGTTAATAGAGAACAAGTTCCAGCTGAAAGATTAGAAAAAGAAAAAGAAATCTTAAAAGCACAAACAATGAATGAAGGAAAACCAGAAGCTATTGCTGAAAAAATAGTTATGGGAAGAATTAATAAATTCTATGAGGAAATCTGCTTAGTAGATCAAGAATTTGTTAAAGATTCAAGCATGAAAGTAGCACAAGTGTTAAAAGATGCTACAGTAGTAGAATTTGCTAGATTCGAAAAAGGTGAAGGAATCGAGAAAAAAGAAGAAAACTTCGCAGAAGAAGTTATGAAACAATTACAATAAAATTTTAGGGGAATTAGATGATTTATCTGATTCTCTTTTTTTGTTGCACACTTGAGAACGCTTTTTTTCTGTGCAAATTTAATAAAATATCAACTAGTAAACAATAACTTTAAAAAATTCCCAATGCGGTATTGTTAAAAATTAATAAAAGAGATATGATGAAGACATTAAACAAAAGATAAGGAGGTGAAAAAATGCAAGAAAATAATGGAACAAAATTAAACATAATAACATTTTTATTAATTGTGGCAATAATAGCTATTATTATAATGGGATATTCTATTATAATGGGATATTCTATTCACAAAATATATAATGACAAAGAAATCGATAATAAACAAGCGGGAAAAATAGATAATCAAGTAAGTAATATTGAACAATCAAAAGATGATGAGAAAAATAATACAAAAGAAGAAAAGACAAACAATGATTATACATATAGTAATATTCAAGGTCTTTATAAAGCAACTACAAAAGATAAAGATGGGGAAAACAGAAAATATGAGTTATATCTTTCTGAAACAGGCACATTTATATATGTAAATTATGTAGATAGTGAAACAGGAATAGTAGGAAACTATACTATTGTTGATGATCAAATAATTCTTAATTACTTATTTAGCAAAGGAAATGATGCAGAATTAACTGCAACAGAAGGAAAAAAAGTACTAAAAATAGGCGAGAATAATATTATTACTGATTCTAAGCCTGAAAACACTAATTCGTCTAGCTTAGAATTAAGTAAAGAGAAAAACTCACAAGATGACTTATATTACTCTACAAATGGTGTAAATTATATGATAAATAATTCAAACATAATTAATAAATATAATTCTGAAAATCAATAATTAAAATTAAGTGGGAAGGATAATAAAAATAATCCCACTTTTTTTGTTGCACACTTGAGAACGCTTTTTTTCTGTGCAAATTTGCACCAAAAAAAAGCGATCTCAGGTGTGCAAAGTAAAATTGATTGCTAAAAATACTAAAATATGTTAATATATAATATATAAAAAAGACATGTAATAATAGAAAGGAATGAAAACAATGAAATTAATATCATGGAATGTAAATGGAATAAGAGCATGTGTAACTAAAGGGTTTAAAGAATTCTTTAATGAAGCAAATGCAGATATATTTTGTATACAAGAAACAAAGTGTCAACCAGAGCAAGTAGAATTGGAATTTGAAGGATATAAAAGTTATTGGAATAGTGCAGAAAGAAAAGGATATTCTGGAACTGCTATTTTTACTAAAAAAGAACCAATAACTGTAAAATATGGAATTGGAATAGAAGAACATGACAAAGAAGGAAGAGTAATTACTTTAGAATTTGAAAAATTCTATATGGTTACAATTTATACCCCAAATGCAAAAAGAGAATTAGAAAGATTAAATTATAGAATGATTTGGGAAGATGAAGTAAGAAAATATTTACTAAAATTAAATGAAACAAAGCCGGTAATAATGTGTGGAGATTTGAATGTAGCTCATGAGGAGATCGATTTAAAAAATCCAAAAACTAATAGAGGAAATGCAGGATTTACAGATGAAGAAAGAGGGAAGATGACAGAACTATTGCAAGCTGGTTTTACAGATAGTTTTAGATATTTATATCCTGATAAAACAGACAGCTATAGTTGGTGGTCTTATATGGGAAAAGCTAGAGAGAAAAATGTCGGATGGAGAATTGATTATTTTATCACATCAAAAGATATAGAAAATAAAATAAAACAAGCAGTAATCTATCCAGAAATTTATGGTAGTGACCATTGTCCAGTTGGTTTGGAAATCGAAATATAAGGAGTGATTGTATGAATGAAGTAAAAAAGAACTTTTCAAAGTGGATGTATTATTTTTTATTAGCTTTAGCCATAATAATAGTATATAAATTCTTAGATAATTTTACAGCTATAGGACAAGCTATAGGAAAATTTTTTGATGTAATAGCTCCATTTTTAACAGGTGGGTTATTGGCATATTTGCTATACATACCTGCATCAAGAATTGAAAAAGGATTTGAAAAGTCTAAAAGAAAATTCATTAAAAAGAAAGCTAGAGGCATAAGTGTTTTAATAACATATATTATAGCAATTTTAATAATTATATTGTTAGTAAATGTAATATTACCTGTTGTAATAGATAGTGTAATAGAGTTAGTAAGCAATATTCAAAACTATTGGAATATTGTAATGGAAAAATGGGGAGCGTTGCCAGAAGATTCTATATTAAAAAGTCAACAAGCCCAAGATATTATAAAAGCATTGGGAGAATCAATTCAAGGAACAGATTATAAACAATACATAAGTACAGAAAGAATAACTGGATATATAAAAAGTGTAATAGGTGTTGCAAGCGGAATATTTGATGTGTTTGTATCAGTAGTTGTTTCTGTGTACATATTACTACAAAGAGGTTCAATAATTAGATTCTTCAAGAAATTGACTATGGCAATATTTGATGAAAAAATATGTGAAAAAATAGGAACATATGTTGATAGTACAAATAGAATTTTCTTTAAATTTATAAGTGGACAATTAATTGATGGAATCATTGTTGGAATTTTAGTAACGATTGGAATGAGCATAATAGGAGTTAAATATGCGGTTTTACTAGGATTTATGATAGGATTATTTAATATAATTCCATACTTTGGAGCAATAGTTGCAGTAGCAATAAGTATATTGATTACAATTATAACAGGAGGAGTATCACAAACATTAATAATGGCAATAGTTGTAATAATATTACAACAAATTGATTCAAATATAATAAACCCAAAGATAATAGGAAATTCATTAGAAATAAGCCCATTATTAGTTATATTCGCAGTAACTGTAGGAGGAGCTTATTGGGGAGTTCTAGGAATGTTTCTAGCAGTACCAGTGGCTGCAGTTTTAAAAATAATAATAGATGATTGGATTGAATATAAGAACCAGAAGAAATATACTTAAAAAGTATTGAAAAAGAATAAAAAAAATGTTACTATATTCTCGTGTTAAATTGATGACACGAGAATTTGTTTTATCAAAATAAAAAATTAAGTCAAATTAATTTAGGTCGCTTTTGTCGTTTATTACAATCAAATAAAATAAGCACAAATCAAATTGTAAGTTTTTTACTGTGCTAGGAAAAGAGAGGTGAAAAAAGAATAAAAAAGCGTTATAAGGGAAAAATATAACTAGAAAGAGGTAATAAAATGGAAAAAGAAATGATTGTAAAAATAGAAAAATGTTTAGAGAAACTACAAAAGAAGACGGTTAGAGTTAGCCAAAGCGGATTTATATTAAATCAGTTTTTTATAGAAAAAATGATGTATAAAATTCAATATGACACTTTAAATTTAAGAGATGAGACTAAAGAAGTATATTTATCATTAAATTTTAATCAAGTATATCAAGTTGAGATCAGTGAAAACAAAATAGTTTTGTTCTTAGATAATGATACAAAAATAGAATTAGGTTTATAAGTTAAAAAATAAGATTTTCTTTTTTTCAGAAAATCTTATTTTATTTAATTGAGTGTGTTATTTAGGATTTCTTTGTCAGTATCATCAAGATTTTCTAAACTAAATTCGAGTAAAGAAATAATGGTTCTGTTAAAGGAAAGATTTTTTAAATTCGCTAAAGTTTGTACTTTTTCTACGATGTTTTCTGGCAAGCGTAAAGTTTTACTTATTCCGCTATGGTTTTCTGGTATTTTTAATTTGTTCATTTTTTTCCTCCTTGTGCAACTATTTTATAATATAAAACAAAATAAATATGCACCCAATTGTAGGTGCATATAATATAAATTATCTTTTTGCATAACGTTTTTTCTTTACAAAAACAGAGACTAAGATAGCTACTAATATTAGTGCAATAATTGCTATAACTCCTGACCATCCAAGAGTAGCAACAATTTTACTACCTAAAGACATTATAATACCTGCTAATATTACTCCAAGAGCAACTGCGGATATGCTTGTTTTGAAATCGAGATTTAGAAAACTTGCTGCTAATGTTCCAGTCCAAGCACCTGTTCCTGGTAAAGGGATGCCAACAAATAATAACAATGCCCAGAATATTCCACTATTACCAGCAGATTTTTTTAATTTTTCTCCACCCTTTTCACCTTTTTCTAAACACCATGTGAAAAATTTCTTTGTTAGTTTTTTATCTTTTCCCCATTCAAGTACTTTTCTGGCAAATAAATATATTACAGGCACAGGAAGCATGTTTCCTATAATTGCTATTGGATAATATAATGCAATATTTAATCCAAGACTTTCAGCAATAGGAATTGCACCTCTTAATTCTACTATTGGAACCATAGAGATAACAAAAACTATTAGGTATTTTACGATTAATGGTAAACTTGCCATTGTATTCCTCCTTAAATAAAACTTATTCTATTTTACTATAACATATAAAAAAGTCAAGGATATAGAATAAAATTTATTTTTGAAAAATTCAATTTTTAACATAAAAAATGTGCTCAAACCATTGACAAGCAAAGAAAAATTATGATATTATAATAATGTATGACTTTAAAAATGGATTTTTATGCCATTTTACAAAGAGAAAATTAATAAAAATTATTTCACAACAGTTAAAAATTAGAAAAATAAGAATTACATATATGGAAATAAAGAGGATAAAATTGTGGAAGCAGACAAGATTTGATGATTTATGAAAATATATAGTCAAGAAGAGATTTTTCTAAACAGAGAACATTCACATCTGCTTAATATTTTTTAAGGAGTGATTTATTTGGATATCAAAGAAGTTAAGTTCGGAAGAACAACTCGTAAAGATTTTTCAAAAGTTGGAGACTACATTGAAATGCCAAACCTAATCAAGGTTCAAAAAGACTCATATGATTGGTTCATAGAAGAAGGTCTTGGAGAAGTATTAAAAGACATTTCACCGATAGTAGATTATACAGGAAATTTAGTTCTAGAATTTTTCGATTATTACATGGAAGACAAAACAAAATATACAGAAGAAGAAGCAAAAGAAAGAGATGCTACATATTCTGCAAGATTACACGTAAAAGTTAGATTAATAAACCGTGAATCAGGAGAAATCAAAGAACAAGAAATTTATTTAGGTGATTTTCCATTAATGACAGAAAGTGGAACATTCATTATAAATGGTGCAGAAAGAGTTGTAGTAAGTCAGTTAGTACGTTCACCAGGATGTTATTATGACGAAATATTTGATACAAAAACAGGAAAGAAAACATATACATCAACAGTAATGCCATTAAGAGGAGCATGGATAGAATATGAAACAGATGGAAACGACATATTCTGGGTACGTGTTGATAGAACAAGAAAGATTCCAATAACAACATTATTAAGAGCAATTGGATTAGTATCTGACGACCAAATAAGAGATTTATTTGGAGATGAAACATTGTTGGAAACAACAATTCAAAAAGATCCAATAAAAACAGGAGAAGAAGCACTAATAGAAATCTATAAAAAATTAAGACCAGGAGAATTACCAACAGTAGAAGCTGCAAGAAGTCTATTTAATGGATTATTCTTTGACAATAGAAGATATGACTTAGCAAAAGTAGGAAGATTCAAATTCAACCAAAAATTAAGCATAGCAAATAGAATCAAAAATCAAATAGCTTTTGAAGACATCATGGACAAAGAAACAGGAGAAGTATTTGTAACAGCAGGAGAAGTAATTACACCAGAAGTTGCAGAAGATATCCAAAATGCAGGAATAAATATTGTAAACCTAAAAATAGGTGACAAAAAAATTAAAGTAATAGGAAACGGAATAGTAAATATCCACAAAGTATTACCAAATGTTGATTTAAGCAGTTTACACTTCAAAGAAGAAGTAAATTATGAAGTATTAAAAAATATTATGGAAAATACAACAGAGGAAAATTTAGTGGAAACAATAAAAGAGAGATATGAGGAACTAGTTCCAAAGCATATTACAACAGAAGACATAATCGCTTCAATTAACTACCTATTAAACATGTACAATGGATTAGGAAAGAAAGATGATATAGACCACTTAGCAAACCGTAGAATAAGATGTGTTGGAGAATTGTTACAAAACCAATTTAGAATCGGTTTAACAAGACTTGAAAGAGTAGTACGTGAAAGAATGACAATCCAAGACTTAGATGTTATAACACCACAAACATTAATAAACACAAAACCAATAACATCATCAATAAGAGAATTCTTTGGAAGTTCACAATTATCACAATTCATGGATCAAACAAATCCACTTTCAGAATTAACACATAAAAGAAGAATTTCAGCATTAGGACCTGGAGGACTTTCAAGAGAAAGAGCTGGATTCGAAGTACGTGATATTCACTATACACACTATGGTAGATTATGTCCAATAGAATCGCCAGAAGGACCAAATATCGGATTAATATCTGCATTATCTTCATTTGCAAGTATTAATGAATATGGATTTATAGAAACACCATACAGAAAAATTGACCCAGAAACACATAAAGTAACAGATATAGTAGAATATATGAGTGCAGATGTTGAAGATAATTATACAATAGCTCAAGCATCAGAGCCAATGACAGAAAGTGGAGAATTTATAAACCAACGTATACGTGTAAGACGTAAAAATGAAATTATAGAAGTTGATAAAAATGAAGTTCAATATATAGATGTATCACCAAAACAATTAGTATCAATAGCAGCAGCCATGATTCCATTCTTGGAAAACGATGATGCTAAAAGATCATTGATGGGTTCAAACATGCAACGTCAAGCAGTTCCATTAATGACAACAGAAGCTCCAATAATTGCAACAGGTATAGAATACAGAGCTGCAATGGACTCTGGAATTTTAGTTTTAGCAGAAGATGATGGATTTGTAGAAAAAGTTACAGGTAATGCTATCACAATGAAATACAATAATGGAAAAACAGTTGTACATAAATTACGTAAATTCAAGAGAACAAATGGGGGAACATGTATAAATCAAAGACCTATTGTAAAAAAAGGTGAAATGGTTAAAAAAGGTGATGCCTTAGCAGATGGACCTGCAACAAAAGATGGAGAAATGGCATTAGGTAAAAACATGCTTGTCGCATTCTCTACATGGGAAGGTTACAACTACGAGGATGCTATTCTTTTAAATGAAAGATTAGTACAAGAAGATGTATTCACATCAATTCATATTGAAGAATATGATTGTGAATGCCGTGATACAAAACTAGGTGCAGAAGAAATCACAAGAGATATTCCAAATGTTGGTGATGATGCATTAAAAGATCTAGATGAAAACGGAATTATAAGAATTGGTGCAGAAGTAAGACCAGGAGACATCTTAGTTGGTAAAGTAACTCCAAAAGGAGAAACAGAACTAACAGCAGAAGAAAGATTACTTCGTGCTATATTTGGTGAAAAAGCTAGAGAAGTAAGAGATACATCACTTCGTGTACCACATGGAGAAGCTGGAACAATAGTTGATGTAAAAATCTTTACAAGAGATAATTCAGAAGAATTAGGCCCTGGAGTAAATCAAGTAATTAGATGTTATATTGCTACAAAGAGAAAGATATCAGTTGGAGATAAAATGGCTGGACGTCATGGTAACAAAGGTGTAATTTCAAGAATATTACCAAAAGAAGATATGCCATTCTTACCAGATGGAACACCAATAGATATATTATTAAACCCATTAGGTATACCATCACGTATGAACTTAGGACAAATTCTAGAAGTTCATTTAGGTGCAGCAGCAAGAGCATTAGGATGGAAAGTTTCAACACCAGTATTTGATGGTGCATCAGACGAAGAAATAGAAGAATTACTACAAGAAGCTGGACTAACTCCAGATGGTAAACAAACTTTATATGATGGTAGAACAGGTGAACCATTTGCAAGTCCAATAACAGTTGGTGTTATGTACATGTTAAAACTACATCATCTAGTTGATGATAAAATACATGCTCGTTCAACTGGACCATACTCACTAGTAACACAACAACCACTTGGAGGTAAAGCTCAATTTGGTGGACAACGTTTTGGAGAGATGGAAGTTTGGGCACTAGAAGCATATGGTGCTGCATATACATTACAAGAAATTTTAACAGTAAAATCAGATGATACTGTTGGACGTGTTAAAGCATATGAAGCAATCGTCAAAGGTGAAAATATTCCTGAACCAGGAGTTCCAGAAAGCTTTAAAGTTCTTGTAAAAGAATTACAAGCATTAGGATTAGACATCAAATTATATTCTGATACTAATGAAGAACTAGAACTAAAAGAACATATAGAAGATGGAATAGACTATGAAGAGACAACTAACGGAAAAGCCCTAACAGAAGATGATGTATTAATTCATGAAGACTTAGAAGACGGATATTCTGAAGAAGACGAAGAAATGATTGATGACGAAGATGAAGAAAATGATCAATTATTTGATGATGAAGATTTAGAAGATGAAGATAGTATTTATGATGATAATATAGATGATATAGAAGAATAAAATTACATAAATTTTCAAAAGTATTGGTGCGACGGTAAAGTGTGCAGGAGCAGTGGATAGACATCAATACTGTTTGAAAATTACCCAAATAATTAAAGAAGGGGGACATCTAATAAAGATGGATGAATTAGAAGTATTCAACAAAATTAAAATAGGAATTGCATCAGATGAAAAAATAAGAGAATGGTCAAAAGGTGAAGTAAAAAAGCCAGAAACTATAAATTATAGAACATTAAAACCAGAAAAAGATGGTCTATTTTGTGAAAAAATATTTGGACCAACAAAAGATTGGGAATGTCATTGTGGAAAATATAAAAGAGTAAGATATAAAGGAATAGTTTGTGATAGGTGTGGTGTTGAAGTAACAAAGGCAAAAGTAAGAAGAGAAAGAATGGGGCATATAGAACTTGCTGCACCAGTTGCACATATTTGGTATTTTAAAGGAATTCCAAGTAGAATTGCATTAATATTAGATATTTCACCAAGAAACTTAGAGAAAGTAATTTATTTTGCGTCATACGTAGTAACAGATAAAGGTACATCTGGACTAGAAGAATGCCAAGTATTAAATGAAAAAGAATACCATGAAGCAGAAGAAAAATATGGTAGAAAATCATTTAAAGCCGAAATGGGAGCAGAAGCAATCAGAAAATTACTAGAGCGAGTAGATTTAGATAAACTATCAGCAGAGATAGAAAAAGACTTAGAATCAGCAAGTGAACAAAGAAAAGCAAAATTAATAAAAAGATTAGACACAGTAGAAGCATTCAGAAAATCAGGAAACAGACCTGAATGGATGGTAATGAATGTTGTGCCAGTAATTCCACCGGATTTAAGACCTATGGTACAATTAGATGGTGGTAGATTTGCAACGTCAGACTTAAATGACTTATATAGAAGAGTAATAAACAGAAATAATAGATTAAAGAGATTACTTGAACTTGGAGCACCAGAAATCATTGTAAGAAATGAAAAAAGAATGTTACAAGAATCAGTAGATGCTTTAATTGATAACTCAAGAAGAGGAAGACCTGTTACAGGAGCTGGTAACAGACCACTAAAATCTTTATCAGACTTATTAAAAGGAAAACAAGGTAGATTCCGTCAAAACTTATTAGGAAAACGTGTTGACTATTCAGGACGTTCAGTAATCGTAGTAGGACCAGAATTAAAAATCTATCAATGTGGTCTTCCAAAAGAAATGGCTATAGAATTATTTAAACCATTTGTAATGAAAGAATTAGTTGAAAGACATTTAGCACATAACATAAAAAGTGCAAAAAGAATGGTAGAAAGATTAAGCCCAGAAGTATGGGAAATACTTGAAAAAGTAATCAAAGACCACCCAGTAATGTTAAACCGTGCACCTACACTACACAGACTTGGTATTCAGGCATTTGAACCAGTATTAGTAGAAGGTAGAGCAATCAAGTTACATGCATTAGTATGTGAGGCATTCAATGCTGATTTTGACGGTGACCAGATGGCTGTTCACTTACCATTAACACCAGAAGCACAAGCAGAATCAAGATATTTAATGCTTGCAACAAATAACTTATTAAAACCACAAGATGGTAAGCCAGTAGCTGTACCAAGACTAGACATGATTTTAGGAAGTTATTATTTAACAATGACATTAGATGGAGAATTAGGAGAAGGAAAATACTTCAAAGATCCTGATGAAGCATTAATGGCATTCCAAAATAAAGCAGTTTCAATACATGCAAAAATCTTTGTAAGAGTAAGCAAAGAAATTGATGGAGAAATGAAAACAAAGAAAATTCCAACAAGTGTTGGTAGAATAATATTCAATCAAGGAATTCCTCAAGATTTAGGATTTATAGATAGAAAAGAAGATCCATTCCAATATGAAATAGATTTTCCTGTAATGAAAAAATCAATGGGAACAATTATTGAAAGAGTAATAGACAAACATGGATTAACAGAATCAGCAGAAGTAATAGATTATATAAAATCATTAGGATTCAAATATTCAACATTAGCTGGTATAACATTCTCTGTTGCAGACGTTCAAGTCCCAGCGACAAAGAAAGATATCTTAGCAGAAGCAGATAAACAAGTTGAAAAAGTTAGAAATCAATATAGAAGAGGTTTAATAACTGATGATGAAAGATATCAAACAGTTGTAGGTATCTGGGAAAAAGCAACAAATGATGTAAGTAAGGCTATGGAAGAGAACTTTGGAGACTTAAACCCAATATACATGATGGTTAAATCAGGAGCCCGTGGTAATATGAACCAGTTAAGACAGATCGCAGGTATGCGTGGACTTATGGCAAGTACTACAGGTAAAGCAGTCGAAATTCCAATTAAATCATGTTTCCGTGAAGGTCTAGATGCTCTAGAATATTTCATATCATCACATGGTGCTCGTAAAGGACTTTCAGATACAGCTTTAAGAACAGCCGATTCAGGATATTTAACAAGAAGATTAGTAGATGTATCACAAGATATAATTGTTAGAGAACATGATTGTGAAACAAATGAAGGTCTAATGTTAGAAGATATTAAAGATGGAAATCAAATTGTAGAAGGATTAGAAGAAAGACTAGAAGGAAGATATCCATTAAATGATATAACAAATCCTGAAACAGGAGAATTGATCGTAGATAAAAACACAATGATAAATAAAGTCATAGCAAAAGAAATTGTAGCAGCGGGAATAAAACAAGTTGTTGTTCGATCTGTAATTGGATGTAGAAGCAAACATGGTGTATGCCAAAAATGTTATGGTATGGGACTAGCAAGAAGAGAATTAGTATCAATTGGTGAATCTGTTGGTATTATAGCAGCACAATCAATTGGTGAGCCAGGTACACAGTTAACAATGAGAACAATTCACTCTGGTGGTGTAGCTGGTGTAGCAGATATTACTCAAGGTCTTCCTAGAGTAGAAGAAATTTTCGAAGCTAGAAAGCCAAAGGGTGTTGCGGTAATTACAGAAATAGATGGTAAAGTTAAAATTTCTGAATCTAAGAAGAAATTGGAAATAATAGTAACTTCTAGTGATGATTCAAGAACATATACAATACCATTTGGTTCAAAATTAAAGGTTAAGGATGGAGACGAAGTAAAAGCTGCACAACCACTTATCGAAGGTTCTATAAACCCTGCTGAAATCTTAGCAATAAAAGGTCCAGAGGGAGTTTATGAATATGTGATTTCAGAAATTCAAAAAGCATATAGAAGTCAAGGTGTTGATATCAATGATAAACACATCGAAGTAATAGCAAGACAAATGCTAAGAAAGATGAGAGTTGATGATGGTGGAGATACAGACATGTTCCCAGGTTCTTTAGTTGACATGTATGAATTTGAAGATAAAAACAAAGAAGTAGTTGCAGAAGGAAAACGTCCTGCAACAGGAAAGAGAGCATTACTTGGAATCACAAAAGCATCACTTGCTACAGACAGCTTCTTATCAGCAGCATCATTCCAAGAGACAACAAGAGTATTAACAGAAGCTGCAATAAAAGGTAAAGAAGACCACTTAATAGGATTAAAAGAAAATGTAATTATTGGTAAGTTAATCCCAGCAGGTACAGGTATGAAGAGATATCAAGATGTTAAAATTAAAGTAGATGGAGAAGATGAAGAAACTATTGCTAAAAAAGAGTATAGCATGAAAGATGATGATTCATCTGAACAAGAAGCTGAATAAAAAAAATGCACTACAGAAATGTAGTGTATTTTTTATGCAAAACTGCACGGAAAAAAAGCGATCTCACGTGTGCAAAATTGCACGGAAAAAAAGCGATCTCACGTGTGCAAAAACTTGACAAAATGGCTATTTAGAAGTATACTAAAATAGTATAAAAAGGTAAGAAAGGATGACAGTATGTCAGGAAATAATAGAAAATTATTTGATAATTTAGTATCAAGGACAAAAATATACTTAGTAATAATATTTATATTATTAGTAATAGTTTCAATATTGAAGCCAAACCTAATAGTACCATCATTAGTAATATATATATTAATATTAGGTTATACATATTTCGCAAACAATAAAAGAAAAAGCGAAATATCAGAACAATTGCAAGACTTAACACTAACAGTGGACTCAGCAGCCAAAACAAGCTTAATAAATGCACCATTTCCATTAATTATAATAGAAACAGACGGAAATGTAGTATGGAAAAGTTTAAAGTTTGCTACAGAATTTGCAAATGTAGATATTAACACATATATTAATGACTTAATAATAGATATAAAGGCAGAGATTGAAAAAGATAAAAACAAAGAACAAAGAAGAAAATCAATAATTAAAAATATAACAATTGGAAAGAAAAAATATAAAGTACAATGTGAACTTTCAAAAACTAAAAGAAGTGAAAGAAAAAAAGTAGCAGAATATATGGCAATCTTATATTTTATAGATGAAACAGAAAAATATGAACTAGAAAAAGAAAATAAGGATAAAAGTACATGTGTTGGAATAATAATGGTAGACAATTATGAAGAAGTAATGCAAAGAGTAAATGCAGAACAAAAAACACAGTTAATGGCAAAAGTAGAAAGCACAATATATGATTGGGTAAATCAAACAAACGGAATATTAGTAAAAGAAGATAGAGACACATATGTATATATATTTGAACAACGCAATTTAGAAAAAATAAAAGAAGATAAATTTGCTATCTTAGATACAATCAAAGATATTGTAAGAAAAGATAAAATACAATTAACATTAAGTATAGCGATATCAAGTGAAGGAAAAACAGACAACGAAGTTTATAAATCAGCTTCTGCTGCAATGGATGTTATACTTGGAAGAGGTGGAGACCAAGCAGTTATAAGAGAAAATGGAAAATACCAATTCTTTGGCGGAAAAGTAGAAGAAGTTGAAAAAAGAACAAAAGTAAAAGCAAGAATTGTAGCACATGCCTTAGAAGAATTAATTATGGAATGTGATAAAGTAATTATAATGGGGCACTCAAATCCAGATATAGATGCAATCGGCTCAGCCCTAGGGGTATATAGAATAGCAACAAGTCTTAGAAAAGATGCTTATATAGTAGCAGATAGAGAATCACCATCAATAAAAGCATTTACAGAATGTTTACCAGAAGAATATGATAATGTATTAATAAGCGAAGAAACAGCATTAAATGAAATCGATTCAGAAACACTATTAGTAGTTGTAGATACACATAAAAAATCATATGTAGAACAAGAAGAACTATTAGACAAAACAAATAAAATAGTTGTAATAGACCATCATAGAAGAAGTGCTGATTTTATAAGCCAAAGTATTTTAACATTCCAAGAAGTATATGCTTCATCAGCAGCGGAGTTAGTAACAGAATTAATTCAATATACTCAGAACGAAGTTGAGTTGCCAACAATAGAAGCAGAAGCATTATATGCGGGGATAATGATGGACACAAAAAACTTTACATTTAAAACAGGTGTAAGAACATTTGAAGCAGCTGCATACTTACGCAGGTGCGGAATAGATATAATTAAGGTTAAAAAATGGTTCCAAAGTGATTTGGAAAGTTATAAAAGAATTTCTGAAATAGTAAAAAAATCAGAAATAATACATGACACAATTGCAATATCAACATATGAAATACAAGAAAAAGATACAAGTTTAATTTGTGCTAAAGCAGCAGATGAACTATTAACAATAGGAAATATAACAGCATCATTTGTATTAGGAACAACGGAAAATAAAATCTGTATAAGTGGTAGGTCAATAGGAGATATAAATGTACAAATTATACTTGAAAAATTAGGTGGCGGAGGTCACATAACTCTTGCGGGAGCACAACTTGAGAATGTAACAATTGAAGAAGCAAAACAAGAACTTATTCAAAAAATAGATGAATACTTTAGTGAAAAAGAATAGAAAAGGAACGTGATATAAATGAAAGTTATATTAAAAGCAGATATAAAAGGAGTAGGAAAAAAAGACGAGGTTATAAATGCATCAGATGGATATGCTCGTAACTTTTTATTCCCTAAGAATTTAGCTGTTGAAGCTAATGCAGAAAATATGAGTAAACTAAAAGCTCAAAAAGATTCAACACAATTCAAAAAAGATACAGAAAAAGAAGAAGCAAAAAAGCTTGCTGATAAGTTAACTAGAATAATGGTAAAAGTTGAAGTAAAAGCAGGTGAAAATGGAAAAATATTTGGCGGAGTTTCTGCAAAAGAAATTGCAGATAATTTGGAAAAACAACATAGTATCAAAATAGACAAGAAAAAAATTGATTTAAAAGAAACAATAAAAACATTAGGAACTCATATAGTAGATGTTAAATTATATGAAGGTGTTTACGGAAAAATAAAAATAGATGTAATTGAAAAATAGGAAGGAACCTGAGAAAAATGGAGCTAGCAAAAATACCACCACATGACATAGATGCGGAACAAGCTGTATTAGGAAGTATGCTTACTGATAAAGAAGCAGTAAATGCGGCAATTGAATCATTAAAAGAAGATGCATTTTATAGAGATGATAATAGAATAATATTCCAGGCAATAGTGAATTTATATAGCAAATCAGAGCCAATAGATATTATCACATTAAAAGACGAATTAGAATCAATGGATAAATTCGAACAAGTTGGTGGCTATGAATATTTAGCTAGTTTGCCTGATAAAGTTCCAACAACAGCAAATGTGCAAAAATATATTAAAATAGTAGAAGAAAAATCAATATTGCGAAATTTAATAAAAACAGCAAATGAAATAATAGAACTAGGGTATGACCCAACAGAAGATGTAGAAGACATAATGGATGGGGCAGAAAAAAAGATTTTTGATATCATGCAAAGTAAAAATCAAAAAGGATATACACCTATAAAAGATGTTTTGGTAGAAAGCTTTACTAAATTGGAAGAATTATATAACAGAAAACAACATATAACAGGTGTGCCTACTGGATTTGCAGAATTAGATTATAAAACAGCTGGATTACATGGCTCTGAATTAATTTTAGTTGCTGCAAGACCTGCGATGGGAAAGACAGCATTTGCTTTAAATTTAGCAACAAATGCTGCATTAAGAGGAAATGCACCAGTAGCAATATTCAGCTTGGAAATGTCTAAAGACCAATTAGTAAACAGAATTTTGTGTAGTGAAGCAATGGTTGATAGTAATAAAGTTAGAACAGGAAAACTAGATGAAGATGACTGGGTAAAATTAGCAGGAGCAATTGGACCATTATCAGAAGCAGAAATGTATATAGATGACACACCAGGTATTTCAGTAATGGAAATAAGAACCAAATGCAGAAAATTGAAAATGGAAAAAAATATAGGTTTGGTAGTAATAGATTACTTACAATTAGTACAAGGAAATAAGAGAACAGCAAGCAGAGAGCAAGAAATTTCAGAGATAAGTAGATCATTAAAAATACTAGCAAAAGAAATTAATGTGCCAGTAATAGCATTATCACAGTTATCAAGAGCAGTAGAACAAAGACCTGACCACAGACCTATGTTATCAGACTTGCGTGAATCAGGAGCTATAGAACAGGATGCCGATATTGTAATGTTCTTATATAGAGACGATTACTATAATAAAGAAAGTGAAAAGAAAGATATAGCAGAAGTAATAATTGCAAAACAGAGAGGTGGACAAACAGGAACAGTAGAATTATTATGGATGGGAAATTATACGAAGTTTGTAAATTTAGAGAGGAGATTTGATGATTAAATTCTATGAATCAAAAAGTACTAGAAACAATAAGAAAATATAATTTAATAGTAGATGGAGATAAAATTGTTTTAGGGGTATCAGGTGGTCCAGATTCAATTTGTATGTTAGACAATTTAAGAGAGGTAAAAGAAGAACAAATTATTGAATTTGAAATATATGTTGCACATATTAATCATATGATTAGAGAAGAAGCAATTGATGATGAAAAATATGTGCAAGAATATTGCAAAAAATATAATATAGAATGTTTTGTAAAAAGAGCTGATGTACAAAAAATTGCGAGTGAAAAGAAAATAGGAACAGAAGAAGCTGGACGCAAAGTGCGTTATGACTTCTTTGAAGAAGTTTTGCAAAAAACAGAATCGAATAAAATTGCAATTGCACATAATAAAAACGATAAAATTGAAACAATAATAATGCATTTGCTTAGGGGAAGTGGACTTTCAGGCCTTAAAGGTATTGAACCTATAAGAGATAATAAATATATTAGACCTCTATTAGAGTGTGAACGTACGGAAATAGAACAATATTGCGAAGATAAAAAATTAAATCCGAGAATAGATAAAACCAATTTTGAAAATGAATATACAAGAAACAAAATTAGAAATATTGTAATTCCGTATATTAAAAAGGAATTTAATCCGAATATAATTCAAACTTTAAGTAGATTATCTGTCCTTGCTGCTGATGAAAGTAATTATATTGAATTACAAACACAAAAAGCTTTTGAAAAAATACTAATTGCAAAAGAAAAAGAACAAATAACGTTGAATTTGAAAGAATTTAATAAACAAGATAAAGTTATAAAAAATAGACTTATATTATATACTGCAAAAGAGCTAATGGGTTCAACACAAGGGATAGAAAAAATACATATTGAAGACATAATAAAATTGTGTCAAAATAATGTGGGAAACAAATTCTTGACACCAAATAAAAATTTGAAAGTATTAGTTAAAGATAAAAAAATTTTTTTTATAAAACAAAACACGTATAAAAATTAAAAAACCGCAAGAAAACTAGAAAAATGTAACCAAAAGGACACAAAAAAGTCACGCAAAAAGTATTGAAAAAATAAAAAAGGTATGTTATAGTTGCAAATGATAATATTGAATAGGAGGACTTAAATGAAAAAAGGAATAAAAACATTAGCCATGTGGTTAATAATAGGAGTAATAGTAATAGTACTATTATCATCAATAATGGAAAATAATAATTCAAAAATGACATATTCGGAACTAGTAACCAATATTACTAATAAAGAAGTAGAAAGTATAAAAATCTCTTCTACCGGTAGTACAGCATCAGTAAAATTAAAAAATTCAAAATCAGAAAAAGAAGTAAGTATTCCAAGTTTAGATAGTTTTATGTCATATACTGAAGAATATTTAAAAACAGGAGACTTCACACTAGATGAAGAAAAAGAATCTGTTTGGATTGTTATATTAAACTTAATAACACCATTTGGATTACTAATAATATTCTTTATTTTCTGGTTTATGATGATGGGTGGAAATAACCAAGGTGCAACAAAAAATATGACATTTGGAAAAAGCAGAGCAAGATTAGTAAATGCAGGAGAAAAGAATAGAATAACATTTGATGATGTTGCAGGTGTTGATGAAGAAAAAGAAGAATTAGAAGAGATTGTGGAGTTCTTAAAAAATCCAAAGAAATTTACAGACATGGGAGCAAGAATTCCAAAAGGAGTATTATTAGTAGGTCAACCAGGAACAGGTAAAACATTATTAGCAAAAGCAGTAGCAGGAGAAGCAGGAGTGCCATTTTATTCAATAAGTGGTTCAGACTTCGTAGAAATGTTTGTTGGTGTTGGTGCATCAAGAGTAAGAGATTTATTTGAACAAGCAAAGAAAAATGCACCATGTATAATATTTATAGATGAAATCGATGCAGTTGGTAGACAAAGAGGTGCTGGATTAGGTGGAGGACATGATGAAAGAGAACAAACCTTAAATCAATTATTAGTTGAAATGGATGGATTCTCAGATAATGAAGGTGTAATAATCTTAGCAGCAACAAATAGACCAGACGTATTAGATAAAGCATTATTAAGAGCAGGAAGATTTGATAGACAAATAGTAGTTGGAAGTCCAGACGTAAAAGCAAGAGAACAGATATTAGAAGTTCATGCACGCAAAAAGAAATTAGCAGAAGATGTAGATTTAAGAGTAATAGCAAAAAATACATCAGGTTTTGCAGGAGCAGACTTAGAAAATGTATTAAATGAAGCAGCATTATTAGCAGCTAGAAGAAACTATAAAGAAATAGGAATGAAAGAAATAGAAGATGCTATGGTAAAAGTAACTATGGGACCTGAAAAGAAAACAAGAGTAAGAAGCGAAAAAGAAAACAGATTAGTTGCATATCATGAAGCTGGTCATGCGGTTGTAAGCAGATATTTACCAACACAGGACCCAGTACATCAAATTTCTATAGTACCACGTGGTATGGCTGGTGGATATACAATGTATAGACCAACAGAAGACAAATCATTCATGTCAAAAACAGAAATGGAAGAAAATATAGTATCATTATTAGGTGGTAGAGTTGCAGAAGCACTTATCTTAAATGATATATCAACAGGAGCAAGTAATGATATAGAAAGAGCATCACAAATAGCAAGAAATATGGTAACAAAATATGGTATGAGTGATAGAGTTGGAACAATAATGTTTGGTGGAGGCCAAGGAGAAGTATTCTTAGGTAGAGATTTTGCACAAACTAAAGATTATTCAGAAGAAACAGCAAACATAATTGACGAAGAAGTTAAGAAAATAGTTGATAGAGCATATAATAGAGCAGTAGAAATTTTAAGCGCACATGCTGACAAACTTCATGCAGTTGCAGGAGTATTATTAGAAAAAGAAAAAATCGAAGGTGAAGAATTCGATAAAATTTTTGAAGAATAAAAGGGCGTAGAAATACGCTCTTTTGCCACTTTTAAGACGAATAATGCCAATTTTATCTATTGACAAAATTCGATAAATGTAGTAATTATATTATATATGAAACAAAGATAAAAAGTGAGGAATACATATGAAGGTACAAGATTTGGCAATAATCTTTATAATAATAATATTACCAATTTCCCTGGTAATTTCAACATATACTCAATATCAGATACAAACGATAAATACACAAACATTATATGATAACAAGCTTACAACAGCAACATATGATGCTATAAGAGCATTTCAGATAAATACAACAAGTAGTACAACATCAGATTTGACCAATTCCAAGAGTAGGGATTTGGAAGCATCTGTTTCAGCTTTTAGAAATTCAATAAAATCAACATTTGCTTTAACAGGATATTCAAGAGATACATTAGATAGATATATACCTGCATTAGTTTACACACTTTATGATGGATTTTATATATATTCACCATACAAGAATGTAGCAAATGAAGATGGAACTATAAAAAGCAATACTAATGATGCATCATCACAATATGGAGTAAAACCATATATATCATATAGTTGTAGATATAAAAAGGGAGATATAGATGTTGTTATAACATATGCATTAGATAACCATATAGCTGTAAAGGGAATGGTAGGAAACGAATATGTTAATAAAGATGGATATTTAATAGATGGAATTACTTGTGATGAAAGCAAAACATATGAAGAGGCTTCAATAACATATAATAGTATAAAAATTGAAACAGAACAGTTGAAAGAATATTTACCAAATGGTACGAATACACTGTATCCGTATGCAAAAGTAAATGGAACGAAATATTATGAAATAGGTTCAGGCTCAAATGCAAAAATTGTATATATTAGAAACGGGAATATAGTTGAGCAATGTAAAAGTGGAGATGAGGAATTTGATGCATATGACAAAATAATAAATAATAATTATTTGGCAAAAGAATATTACTATAAAGCATACGTATTTACTAAATGGTTTAAGAGTACAGGACTAAAAGAACTAAGATATAGTGATGCATATGATGAAGATTTAGTTAATAATAATAGTGGAACTTCAGACACTAAATATCAACAAATATGGGCAGATAATTCTAATAAAATATTTCAATTTGCAGATACTGCAGGCATGAATATTGAAAATGAATCTTCAACATTTAATCAACACAGAATGCAAGTTATAAGGCATAAAATTGAAACAAACATGGCAATAGCAATATCAAATTATAATGCATATTCAAATGTAAAAAATGTATTTCAAATGCCGGAACTAAAAGAAACTGAATGGGATCAAATAATACACAACATATCATTAATAAGCTTTTTACAAGGACTACCAATAGGTGGAAAAATATATAATGGGCATACAGTAGTAACTAACTCTGAAAGTGAAGAGGTTGTTTTAGAGAAAAATATTTATTTATTAGGTTCTGATAAATATTATCATAGAATAGGTGATAAAAAATTAGAAACTGGTGGAAATGTGCAGTTAAGTTGTGGGATTTATGGTAAAGATAGTTCAAGTGCAGGAAGATTAAATTTAAATTTCTCTAGAAGAAATGTAATGGCAAATGATTCAATCTATTATTATTATCCATTAAGAGATTATAATGCATCATATAATAGTGTTATAATGCAAGATAATTTAACAACATATGATGATATATATAAATATGTCTCAACACAAAGTGATGTATATAAAAAGGCATTTTACACTGCATTAGGAAGAGAAAGAGAAGGACAATATAAATCTACTAATGAACAATTGATAAATTATAAAAATATTTTAGTTGTAGGATATAGTGATCCTAGATTTAGTAGAGAAAGTAACATACAAAACATATGTAATCAGCTAAATCAAGAAAAAGATATACAAGCTTCATATGTATTTAATACAGATTCAAAATATTTGGAAAATTATATAAGAAATAATATGGAAAAATATGACCTTGTAATAATAGATTCGGCAGTTTGGGTAGGACCAATTTCACAGGATTTAATTAATAAAATGTTGAAGAAAACGAATGTATTTACAATAAGCAATGATGCTGGCTCATTGGATATCTTTAGGTCTGATAAAGATGTGACTGGTTTACAAGGACAAATGTCAATAACAACTATGGGAACAGAAAAACTTGGAGGAAATTATACAACTAGTTTAACATTTTCAGATTCATATCAAAGAGCAATAGATTTTAATGATGATGTTCAAGTATTATATGAAACATTATATAATACTGGTGAAAGACATGATGCAGTTGGATTAAGAAATACAGGAAATTACAATTGGATACATTCTCAAGTTGGAAACTTGGATGGAGATATGACGGTCTTAAAAAAATTGGTAGAATATGCCATAGAAAATAAGGCAAAGACTACATTTACAGGTAATGGAGAATATGGAAAGATAGGAAAGCCAAGAAATAATTCAGTAGGAACTATTGGAGTTAATCCTGACGGAAATACTGCTCAATTTGGTTTTGCAAATATAGATATGTATTCTTTAAAAATCTCTAATCAGACGGGAACAATTGTAGAATATGACGGAAATAACAATACAGGAAATGGACATAATAGTACTACTACAACTTGGAAAAACTTAGTTAAGAATAGTAACAATGGTACGATAATAGGAGGAACTTGGGGAAGTAATTATTTAAGACTAAATGGAACTAACAATTGGGTTAATTTTGGTCAAATAAACTTTACAACTCAAGCAGAATTTGATGCAACTATAGTTGTAAATTCAATAAAAGATGGAGAAGCTGATATTGCTGGTAACTTTAATCTGGGAGGAGCTGGAATATGGTTATCAGATGGATACCCAGCATTTGATATCTATTCAGAAAAACAAGATAAATATATATCAATAAAATCCGAAAAGAGAGTAACAGTAGGACAAAAAACTAGAATTGTAGGAAGATATGATGGAAGAAACTTATATTTATATGTAGATGGAAGATTAGTAGCGCAAACGAATAAATAATATTTTATAAAGAAGGGGAATAAAATGAATTATGCAGATATAAAAATAGCAGATGTAGCAAATGGAAAAGGAGTTAGAGTATCATTATTTGTTAGTGGATGTAATCATCATTGTAAAGGATGTTTTAATCCACAGGCATGGGACTTTAATTATGGAAAAGAATTTACAGAAGAAGACGAAGAAAGGGTTATGGAAGATTTAGACCATTCTTATGTAGCAGGGCTTTCTCTTTTAGGAGGAGAACCATTAGAACATCAAAATCAAAAAGGACTATTACCATTATTAAAAAAAGTAAAAGAAAGATTTCCTGAAAAAAATATATGGTGCTATACAGGATATAAATTTGATTCTGACATAGTAACAAATATGTTTGAAAATTGGCCAGAGACTAAAGAATTAATGTCATACATAGATGTATTAGTTGATGGAAAGTTTGAAGAAGATAAAAAAGATTTGAATTTAAAATTTAGAGGTTCAGCAAACCAAAGAATAATAGATGTTCAAAAATCATTAAAAACACATAAAGTAATACCATATCAAGTATAAGATAAAGTTTATACAAAATGACTTAAAAGGCTTGACAATTTATACCCAAATAATGTATAATAATTAGCGTATATAGGATGAGAACAAACGAAATCCCGCATACAGTGTTTTAAACGCCGGAAGGAGGGGAATAATAATGTCAGAAATAAAAGTTAATGGAAATATAGAAGAAGCACTAAAAAAATTCAAAAGACAATGTGCAAGAAATGGAGTTCTTCAAGAAGTTCGCAAAAGAGAACATTATGAAAAGCCAAGTGTAAAAAGAAAAAAGAAGTCAGAGGCAGCAAGAAAAAGAAAATTTTAATATATAAAACCACATTTATAAATGTGGTTTTTTTGCACAAAAAACTTGAATAATTAATCTGAAATATATTATACTATATATTAGCAAATTAGCTAAAAGAAAGGAATGATAAAAATGCACTGTAAAGAAACTGAAATAAAAAAGGGAATAAAATTACATGAGATACAAACTCAAAAATTCAAAACAAATCTAATAGCAGTATTTTTAACAATGCCAATAGAAAGAGAGAATGTGACTAAAAATGCATTAGTTTCAGCTGTCTTGAGAAGAGGAAGCAAAAATATGCCTACATCAGCAAAAATCAGCCAAGAAATGGAAGAGATGTATGGAGCAGGTTTTGATTGTGGAATAGACAAAACAGGTGACAATCAAGTATTAAAATTTTATATAGAAGCAATAAATGACAATTTTATACCACAAGATAGTGAAAAGATATTAAAAAAATCAATAGACAGTTTATTAGAAATAGTATTTAATCCATTAATTGAGAATAATGGTTTTAAAGAAGAATATATGAAACAAGAAAAAGAAAATATCAAAAGAATAATAGAAGGAAAAACAGATAACAAAGCAAGATATGCATATGATAGATGTATAGAAGAAATGTATAAAAATAAGCCATATGGATTATATAAGTATGGATATGTAGAAGACTTAAATTCAATTACAGGGAAAGAATTATATGAATATTATAAAAAAATGATAGCAGAATGCAAAATTGACATATTTATATCAGGAGATATTGAAAATATAACGGATATAGTAAAAGAAAACGAGAATATTAAAAATTTACACGAAAGAGATGCAAAATATGTAATAAACACTATCGAAGAAAAACAAAGTACAGAAGAACGTGAAATAAAAGAAGATATGGATGTAGTTCAAGGAAAAATAGTAATAGGACTTGATGTACATTTAGAAGATAAGAAACAAAAATATGATACAGTAGTTTATAATGCAATATTAGGAGGAACAGCAAATTCAAAAATGTTCCAAGAAGTAAGAGAAAAAGCAAGTTTAGCATATACTGCAGGTTCAGGTTATGTTAGTAATAAAAGTAATATATTTATAAAATGTGGAATTGAAATTAAGAATTACGAAAAAGCAATGCAAATAATAAGAAAACAATTAGAAGATATGAAAGCAGGAATGTTTTCAGATGAAGATATTCAAAATGCTAAAAAAGGAATTATTTCAGGAATAAAAGGAATTGATGATGAACAAGATACTGAAATAACATATTTTTTTGGACAAGAATTAACAGATAATAAAACAACTTTAGAACAATATATTAAAAATATCGAAAATGTAACAAAAGATGACATTATTAAAATCGCCAACTCAGTTACTATAAATACTATATATTTTTTAGAGAAGGGAGAACATTAATGAAAATAATAGAAAATTCCAAAGTAAAAGAAAAATTATATGTAGAAAAGCTTGAAAATGGATTAACAATTATGATAATCCCTAAAAAAGGAATTCAAAAAAAATATGTAATATGGGGAACTAATTATGGTTCAAATGATAGTAAATTTGTAGTTCCAGGAGAAACAGAAGAAACAGAAGTACCTAAAGGAGTAGCACATTTTTTGGAACATAAGATGTTTGAACAAGAAAGTGGAGTAAATAGTCTAGATACACTTACTGCACTTGGAGTTGAAGCAAATGCATATACAACAAATGACCATACAGCATATTTGTTTGAGTGCACAGAAAACTTTTATCCAGCATTAGATGAACTTATGGATTATGTACAACATCCATATTTTACAGATGAAAATGTCGAAAAAGAAAAGGGAATAATAGGGCAAGAAATAATGATGTATGATGATTATCCTGAATGGAAAGTATATCTAAATGCATTAGAAGCAATGTACCATGAGCATCCTGTAAAATTAGATATAACAGGAACAATTGAAACAATAAGTCATATAGATAAAGAAATATTATATAAATGCTATAATACATTTTATAACCCATCAAATATGGCAATGGTAGTATGTGGAGATTTTGAACCTGAAAAATTATTAGAAGAAATAAAAAGCAGGCTAGTAAAAAAAGAGGCTAATGGAGAAATTAAGAGAATATATCCTGAAGAAGCCGAAACTATAGTACAAGAGAAAATCGAGCAAAATATGGATGTAAGTCAGCCATTATTCACAATAGGAATAAAAGATAAGGTTGCTGATAATAAAGAAAAAGTAAGAAAACATATTGCAATAGAAATATTATTAAATATGATAATAGGAAAAAGTTCAAAACTATATAAGGAATTATATGATGAAGGATTATTATTTTCTGTTCCTAGTATTGATTATGAATTTTCAAGAGGATATGCACACATTTTAGTTACAGGCCAATCCCCAGAACCAGAAAAGGTATATGAAAAGTTTAAAGACACAGTTTCTAAAATGAAAGAAAGTTCAATAGATATACCAGAATTCAATAGAATAAAGAAAAGAATTTATGGAGAATATGTAAAAGAATATAATGATACTGCTGATATAGCAAGAATGTTCTTAGCGGATTTCTTTAAGGAAATTAATAGCTTTGACTACCTAGAGGAAATCCCTACAATAAATGAACAGTATTTAGAACAAATACTAAAAAATGTATTTGATGACAAAAAAATGATTATTTCTGTAATAAAAAAAGCGTAATTGTAATTTAATTACAATTATGTAACAAAAAAGTAATATAAATAAACAGAAATGAAAGGGAATAATCTCGAATAATGTAGAAAACTGTCGAAATACTGATAAATAACAGAAAAATAGTCATACGAAAATTGAAAAATTTGAAATATTTTCTTGACCATAATGTAAAAATATGTTATTTTATAAATGTACTAACAAATAATTGTAAAAAAGGAGAGATGCTTTATGTTAAATGAAGAAATTTGTAGATTAAGAGATAAGTTGAATGAAAGCATTGTTACTGGACAAGATTATAGTGTTATATATCAATTAAGCATAGAACTTGATGAATTAATTGCAGAATATTATAGACAAAACAAGAAGGTTATGGGATAGAAAATGCGAGCAACAGGTAATATATCATATAGATTTTAGCAACAACGCATTCACACTGATTAGCACAGAAGAATGCGTTGTTTTTTTGCGGCATTGTTTGACATTATATAAAGTTAAAATTAAGCAAAATATAATAATTGATTATATAATATATTAATTTATACAAAGTATATTTAGGGTTGAAATTCAAATAAAAACATAGTATACTAATAAAGCCTTTCGGTAAATAAGCTAGAAAGGAGGTGTTATACATACTAATGAAAAAATTTATCAAATTAATTGCATTATTGTTATTCTTTTGATTTTAAAAGAATTTGATGATTAAAACAGAAAAAGACTAGGATTTGCCCTCCTGGTCTTTTATAATAGAAAAAGACTAACTTTTTTGCCCTGTTAGTCTTTTTAATGCTACATCATACTAATGTGTTTATCAAATTAATTTGCTTATAAGCTAAATATAGTATACTATATTATTTATTATATGTCAAATAAAAAAATTTATAATTTGTTCACATCTAAATTAATTTATTTTATGGAGGCGAGTGTGGGAGTCGGACCCACCATCAGAGTTTTGCAGACTCGTGCCTTACCGCTTGGCTAACTCGCCATATAAATATAAAATGGAGCAGGTAACGGGAATCGGACCCGTAACTTAACCTTGGCAAGGTTATGTTTTACCACTAAACTATACCTGCAACTACAAGCTTAATTATAATACCAAAATATTTAGTATTTGTCAATAGCTTGATATTAAAATTATGCATAAAACTGCATAAGAATTTCTAAAATTTCTTCATGCAAATTCGACATTTCATTCACGACTTATATTTTTAAGTCTTCTTGATAAAATAAATTGAAACTATTAATTCGTAACATTTTCAATTAATTATAAAAAGTTAATAAAATATGCTTTCCAAATAGTAAGAATAATTTTTTAAAAAGCTATTGAAAAATTTAGTAGGAGACTTTAAAGCAATACTATTAGAATTATATAAATTTAATGTTAGCACAGTTTGGTTATTAACACTAACAGCCAAGTATCCGAGAGTAGAACCAGAAGGCAGTGGGGCAGTAAGTTCTGTGTTACAATATATATATATGCTCATATCATCAGTTTGATTACATTTTATTGGAAAAAAATCATAAGGAATATCTTGAATAATGATGTCAACTGAATCAGAAACACCTTTTTCAACTCTAAAACTAGAAGAGTTACAAATTTTCCAATTTACAAATTCGTTAGTAATTTTTTCTTTTATATTAACCATCTTAAAATTATTAAAAGAATAATTGATTAGGTTAATACTATCTTTTGTTCTATCTTTTTTGGTATCAGCACCTAAAACAATACATATTATATCCATATTATCTCTTTTAACAGCAGTAACTAAGCATCTATTGGCACCATTTGTAAATCCAGTTTTAACGCCATAAACCCCATCTAGATTTCCTAATAGTTCATTAGTATTAGAAAGGGTTTTAGGATGATTATTTATAGAAATAGTATATGTTTTAGTTTTTACCAAATTAGCAAAAACGTCATTTTTTAAAGCGTAATTTGTAATAAGTGCTAATTCATATGCAGTAGTATAATGATTATCATCATCAAGACCATGAGGAGTAACAAAATGGGTTGAAGATAGTCCAAGTGAAGTGGCTTTGCTATTCATCATATTTGCAAAATTTGGTAAATTGCCACCAGCATGTTCCGCAAGAGCTACAGCTGCGTCATTACCAGAACAAAGTAACAAACCATAAAGCAAATCTTGAATAGAAATTTTATCATCTTTATGAAGGCCAAGTCTTGAACCACCTGTACCCGCAGCCTTAGAAGAAATTGTTACAATATCATCTAAATTGGTATTTTCTAACACAACAATAGCAGTCATTATTTTCGTGGTTGAAGCCATTTTTCTTTTTTCATTTTCTTCTTTTCCATATAAAATTTTACCAGAAGAACGTTCATAGACAATGGCTGCCCTAGAGTTTATAGTTGGTTCTGTAATATTTTCAGAATTTGAACTTTGAATAGTAGAAAGATCAGACAGGTATTCAAAATTCTCATCATCTGCCAAAACAGGCGAAAAACTAAGTAAAATAATAAAAAATAAACATATAAAAATTTTGTAAATTTTCACGTAAAATCCTCCAAAACAAAATCAATAAAATATATGAAAAAAATATTGATTTTATTCTTAAAAAGAAGTATAATTAATAATGTATGAAACTCGAATAGAGAAAGGATGAATTAAATGAAAAATAAGAAGGTTTGTTTAGGATTAATAGTAATAGCAATAATAGCAACATTACTAGGGTGTATAATAAGTTATGCAAATAATAATGAAACAGTATATGTTAATTTAACAAAACTTGATACAAATGGGGTAGGATATGGAATAGGAAATCCTACGGTTGCTAATGATAGTGGGAAACCAGCAACTAATGCATATATATGGAACATAACAACATATGATTCAAATAATGCTTCAGCTGTAAGTAAGCAACAAAGAAACTTTTACTGTATAAAAGCAAATTATGGTGATTCATGGAATGCAAATAAAGATACAATAGTTGCATACAATTTATCATATGATTTGCAAGCAGATAGACAAAAGTTACTAGAAAAAATTACAGGAAACAATAATAGTGCAGATAGTGTAGTAAAAGCATTATTATCTGAAAATGGACATTACAGAGAACTTTTATGGATATTAGATAATTCATATATAGAAGGTTATACAAATAAAGCTGAATTCTTAAAGCAAGTAGGATTTAAATATGATTCAGATGAAGAAGTATATTATTATGAAGCAGCAGATGGATATGATTACAGTGACCTTGTAACTCCATCAGGATATAATGAAGCGAACTTAATAAAAGATTCAGATATAAAAGCAGTGCAAAGAGCAGCAATTTGGTATTATACAAACTATATGGCAGATACAACTAATGATGCTATATTTAATCAAAAAGGAAAAACAGATTGGTTAACAATAACAGAAAATGGAACAACATATCATCAATTATCAGATATAAATAAAACTGAAATAACAAACAAAGGACAATACAGAAATGAACAAGCTATGGTAATCTATAATTATTTAATAGATGCAGCTGCAAAAAATGCAAGTAAATATACATCAGCAAATAATTATACTATATCTTCAGAAGTTAAGGCAAATACAACAGGATTAGCTCAAACAAACGGAAAATATAAATTATCAACTACAAGAGTTGGCTCAAACTATGTAATAGGTCCAATAAAAATTGATGGAAACAAAGCAGATGCAAGTGCTATAACAATAAAAGTAACAAATCAAGCTGGTAGTGATATATCAGGATATAAATTTACTAACAATTCAGGGACAGAATTACAAAAACAAACTATAGCAGATTTAGTTGGTGCAGGAGAATTTTATATAACAGTACCAAGAACAGAAATTGAAAAAGTAAATGTTAAAATAGAAATAACACAAACATCAACTAAGAAAACATTATTCTTAAAAGGAACAGAAACAACAGATGCAATTAAGTTAGATGCAGAACAACCAATAGTAGAAGTTGCTAGAACAACAACTACAATACCAACAGAATATGAAGCAAAACCAGATGAATTTGATTTAGCATTACGTAAATATATTACACAACTAAACGGAAAAGACTTAACAAATACTAGAGTTCCAAATATCAATTTATCTACATTACAAACAGGAACAACAGCAGCATATAAACATAGAAAAGACCCAGTAGTAGTTCAAGACAAAGATGAAGTTACATATAAAATTGCAATTTATAATGAAGGTAATAAAGCAGGATATGCTACAAAAATTGTAGATCAATTACCAACAGGATTAATAAATTCACCAAATAATTCAACAACAGTAACTTCAAAAGACAAGTCAGGAAATGATAAAAACAAATATAAACTAGCATATAATACAGTAACAAATCAAATCGTATTAACACTTGAAAATCCAGCTGAAAATCCAGCAAAATCATTAAGTGCATATACTGCTGGAAATCTAGATAGCGAAATAATCGAAATAAAATGTAAAGTAGCACAAGAAGCAGATACAAAAAATAAAATAACATTAACAAATGTAGCTTGGATAGATGAAGAATATAATGCAGATGATAAAGTTACAATAACAAATCAAAAAAATGCTGATAGAGATTCAGAACCAGATACATCACCAAATGTAAATAAAGATAATATGTCAGAATATAAAGGTGATTCAAATAACAAGTCAGATTTAGCAGATAAAGATAATTATTATAAAGGACAACAAGATGATGATGACTTTGAAAAATTAATAATCAATCCTGTTGAAAAGAAATTTGACTTAGCATTATTTAAACATATAGCAGCAGTAAGTAAAGATTCAAAAATAGAAAACGGAGAATATATAACAGATAACAAAAATAAGGATGGAACATATTCAAGAGCACCAGTAGTTACAAACATAGATAAAACAACTGGAAAAATTACATATAAGCAAGACACTAAAGAAGCATTAATAGTAGAACCAGGGGATTATGTATTATATACAATTAGAGTATATAATGAAGGAGAATTAAATGGTTATGCAAGTAAAATAAAAGATGCATTGCCAAAAGGACTAGAATTTGTTACAGAAAATGAAGAATATAACGGAATTTGGAAACTTGAAGGATTAGATTCAGAAGGAAGACAAGTAGTTTCAACAACATGGTTTGCAAAAGGACAAGGAGCAGAATTAAACTCAACAGTTGGAGATGCAAACTATAAAGCAAATCTTTTATATGCATTGAAAAAAGACAAGGCCATAAGTACAATAAATCCTGAAAATCCAGACTATTTAGATGCACAAGTTCTATGTAAAGTGACAGAAAGTGCAGATTCAAGTAGAGTATTAATCAATTATGCTCAAATATCTGATGATAGTGATGAAAATGGAAATCCAATTGATGATATAGATTCAACACCAGATAACTTTACAACACCAACAAGAGATTTTGAAGATGATGAAGATTTTGAAAGAATAAAAGTAAGAACATCAGGAAAATATGATTTAGTTTTAGTTAAAGAAGATAAAGATGGTCAACAATTAAACTCAACAGCGACATTTGAAGTAACAACAAATGGACAAAAGGAAGAAAAAACAATAACAGGAAAATTAACAATAGCAAAAGATATACCAGTAGATGGAGATCATTTAACAGATGATGTTTATGTTATAAAAGAAACAAAAGCACCAGATAAGTATTGCCAATTTGATGGAACAATAACAGTAACAGTATCTAAAAAATTGAAAGATGATGGTTCTGGTTATGAAAAATCATTTAAATATACAGTAGTAGATTCAAAAGGAAATGACATAACAAATAAAAAAGATACAAATGTACATTTAAATGATGATGGAAACATCTATGTAGAAGTTAAGAACTATGAAGAGCCAGAAATTCATAAAGGTGTAAAAGATGTAACAAACCAAGATTCAGGATATAATGCAGATGAAAAACAATCATGGGTGATAGAATCAGATATACCACAAAATATTGATGACTATAAATATTATGACATAGTTGATGGAATTGATTATAGATTAAAATTTGAAGGAACAGAAAATGTTGTAGTAAAAGTAGGAAACACAACATTAAAAGAAGGAACAGACTATAAGATTTCTTATGCTGAAAATGCAAATGGAGTAAAAGACAAAACAACATCAGGAACATTGTTATTAACATTTATAGACACTGAAAAATCAATACAAGCATCAACAAATATAAAAAATAATGCTGGAAAGAAAATTCAAGTAGCATTCAAAACATCATTTGCGAAAGATGAAAAAGGAAATCTATTAGCAGCAATGGGAGAAAAAATAGAAAACCAAGCTAAATTAGAATATACAAATTCATCAAGTGATAACAAGCAAGTTAAAGAATCAGAAAAACCAGAAGTACATACTGGTGGAGTAGTGTTATATAAATATTATACTTTAAATGATAAAAAAGTTTCATTAGCAGGAGCTAAGTTTGGAATATATGCATCAGAAACAGATGCTAAAAATAACAAAAATCCTATTTTAACAGCAGAATCTGATGAAAAAGGTATAGTTAGATTTATAGGATTAAAATATGGTGGAGACGCAAAGGATAGTGAAGGCAATAAAACAGCAGATGGAACTTATAGATATGACGCTGACAAAGCAAGTACAAAGTATTGGATAGCTGAAATCGAAGCACCAGTAGGATATCAAAAACATGAAGGAACAATTGAAGTTATAATAAACAAAGATAGTTACAATGAAGAAAAAATAAGCTATCAAGTAGAAAATACAAAATTAAACTTCGACTTGGCATTAAGAAAATTCATAACAGAAGTTGAAGGAAAAGAAGTAACTTCAAGAGTACCACAAGTAAAAATAGATAATGGAAAAATTACATATGAACATAGCAAAGATCCATTAACAGTACATACAGATGATACAATAGTATATACATTAAGAGTATTTAATGAAGGAAATATAGATGGATATGCAAGTGAAATTGAAGATGATATTCCTGAACATCTAGAATATTTACCAGACGAAGAAACAAATGTTAATTATATGTGGAAAATGTATGATAAAGATGGAAATGAAACAACAAATCCAGAAGAAGCAACCAAAATAAAAACTACATATTTATCAAAAGCAAATGGAGAAGATAAGCTTTTAAAATCATTTGATGGTAAAAATGTAAATTACCAAGATGTAAAAGTAGCATTCAAGGTAAAAGATCCAGGTTCAAATACAACAATAATAACAAACCATGCTCAAGTTTCTGATGATAGTGATAAAGATGGAAAACCTATTGAAGATATAGATTCCAAACCAGGAGAATGGAATGATGGTGAAGACGATCAAGATGAAGAACATGTAAAAGTAGAATACTTTGATTTATCATTATTGAAATTTGTTTCAAAAGTAATAGTTGAAGAAGACGGAAAAGAAAAAATAAGTGAAACAGGATATAATGGACATGAAGAGCCAGAACCAGTTGTTAAAGTAGAATTACATAAAAAGAAATTAAACCAAGTAACAGTTAAATTTGGATATGGAATAACAATAACAAATGAAGGAGACATTCCAGGATATGCAACAAAAATAAAAGATTATATTCCAGAAGGACTAAAATTTGAAGCAGGAGATAATCCACAATGGAAAGATGAAGGAAATGGAGTGATTTCAACTAAACAACTAGAAAATACACTATTGCAACCAGGGGAAAGTGCAACAGTAGAAGTAATACTAACATGGATAAATGGACCTGATAACTTAGCATTAAAAACTAATACAGCAGAAATTGCAGAAGACAAAAATGAATATGGTGTACCAGATAGAGATTCAACACCAGACAATAAAAAAGAAGGAGAAGATGATATAGATATAGCTAAAGTTATATTAGCTGTATCAACAGGTACAGTAAAAACATATTTTATGTTAGCAACAGGATTATTAGTAATAGTTTGTGCAGGAGTTATATTAATAAAAAAATATGTAATATAGAGTAAAGACCGGCGTAAAGCGGGTCTTTATAAATTTTAAAATAAATATTTACAACTAAAAATGCTTATGATATAATCGAACGAGAAAAAATAATGAGGTGATAAAGTGAACCAGATATTAGATACAGGAGAAGAAAATTTAAGAAAAAAAGTAAATAAAACAAAAAAAGTAAAAAGAGTTTTACCAGTAAATGTAATAGTTGTATTTTTTGCATTAGGCATAATAATATTAGGAATATGTATGATAAGTGGAAGTGTTTATGCAAAAGATAAAATAAATGAAGTGGTATTAGCAAGTGCAAAACCACAAGTAGACATAACTAGAAATGATGATGACAATACAGTAGAAATTAATGTAAATCATGTAAGAGGTATAGCAAGAATTGCTTATAAATGGAATAATGATGAAGAAACTGTTATAGATGGAAACAATAGAAAAAATATATCAGAGAAAATAGACTTAATAGGTGGAGAAAACACATTAACAGTTACAATAGCAGAAGAAAATGGACAATCAGTAACATACGAAAAGAAATACCAAGTTGGAAATATTCCAGTTATAAAATTAGAAGCTGTATCAAATGGAGTAAAACTAACAGCAACAAGTGAGGCAAAGATTGAAAACATCGTTTATAATTGGGATGAAGGAGAAGAGCAAAAAATAGAAGTTGGAAACACATCATATGAAGGAATAATAAATGCTCCAAAAGGAAAACATATATTAAATATAAAAGTCGTTGATGAAAATAAAATGGAAGCTAAAAAAGAGCAAGAAGTAGTTGGAGATACAGAACCAACAGTAACAGTTAAACCACAATTTGTTGATGGAAAAGTTGCATTTGTAATAGAAGCATCAGATGATGAAAAATTAGAAAAGATAGAAATAACACACAATGGTGGTGCAAAGCAAACGGAAGAAATTAATGGCACAACATATCACAAAGATATAATAATGACAACAGGAGAAACAAACACATTAATAGTAACAGCAACAAACCTAAATGGATTAACAAAAACGGTAAGAGTAAAATTCGATAATAAATAGGGAGAAAAGACATGATACAAGAAATATATATAATTGATGATGACGAATCATCATTGCCGGTATTTGAAGAATTATTTATAGAAGAAAAAGATTTTAAATTTATAGGAGTAAAAACAGAACAAATAGATATAGCATTAAAAAATATACCATTTTTAATAGTAATAAATGAAGATGCGATAGATAGAGATGTTGTGGGATTATGCAAAAAAATAAGAACTGACGAAGACAATCAAATAACACCTATAATAATAGTATCATCTAATACAGACAGAAAACATAGAATAGAAGTACTAAAACAATCAGTAGAATACTATATAAAAAAACCAGTAGACGCAGATTATTTATATTACACTATAAAAAATCTGAATAGATTATTAACAATAAATAGAAAGATAAGCCCTTTAACAGGGCTTCCTGGAAATGTACAAATACATGCCGAATTGAAAAAAAGATTATCAAAAGGAGAGTCATTTTCTGTATTATATTTGGATTTGGATAATTTTAAGGCATATAATGATGTATATGGATTTCTAAAGGGTGACCAAATAATTGAATTTACAGCACAAACAATATTAAAATGTGTACATGAATATTTTCCAGAAGACTCGTTTATTGGACATATTGGTGGGGATGATTTTATAGCAGTTGTACCAACAGAGAATGTAGATAATATCTGTCAAGCTGTTATCGCAAATTTTGATAAAAATGTAACGAGATTTTTCACAAAAGATGATTTAGAAAAAGGCTATATAGAAGTAGCAAATAGAAAAGGAATAATGGAACAATTCCCATTAACATCAATTTCAATAGGGGTTGTAATTGTAGAAAAAGGCAGATTTAAAAATATATTAGAGATTGGTGATGTTGGGGCACAAGTAAAGCATGTTGCAAAATCTGTTATGGGAAGTAGCTATGCCATTGACAGAAGACAGACTCATTAGGAGGAATAAGATATAAATGATTACACAAATAGCAATTTTAGTTATATTAATAGGACTGAATGCTTTCTTCGCAGCAAGTGAGATAGCATTTATAGCACTTAATGATACCAAAATAGAAAAACAAGCAAAAGAAGGAAATAAAAAAGCTAAACAAATAGAAAAAATGTTAGAGACGCCAAGTAAATTCCTATCAACAATACAGATAGGAATTACATTGGCTGGTTTTTTATCAAGTGCATTTGCTTCAGACGCGTTTGCATCTAAATTAGCACCGGTATTAAATAATATGATACCAATTGGAATTAATATCTGGCAAAATATTTCAATACTAATAATTACAATAATATTGTCATTTTTTACAATTGTTTTTGGTGAATTAGTACCAAAAAGACTAGCAATGAAACACTACGAAAAAATAGCATTTGCAACAATTGGAATAATAAGAACAATATCAATTATCACAGCACCTTTTGTGAAGTTACTTTCAGTTACAACAAATGCGATTTCTAAAATATTTGGAGTTGGTGAAAACGAAGAGGAGATAGTTACAGAAGAAGAAATTAAAATGATGGTTGACCAAGGAAAAGAAGATGGAACAATACAAGAAGATGAAAAAGAATATATAAATAATGTTTTTGAATTCAATGACATTGTGGCTTCTGAAATAATGACACATAGAACTGATATGTTTGCAGTAGATATTAATACAGGAGCAAATGAATTGTTAGAAGAAATAATAAAAGATGACTGCAAACACAGTAGAATACCGGTTTATGATGAGACTGTTGATGAAATAAAAGGAATTTTATATGTGAAAGACATAATAAAAAATATTGGTAAAAAAACATTTAAAATAAAAAACATAATGAAAGAAGCTTATTTTGTGTCACAAAACAAGTTAATAAATGAACTTTTTAAGGAAATGCAAAAAAATAAAAAACAAATGGCAATTGTAGTAGATGAGTATGGTGGAACAGCAGGATTAATAACAATGGAAGACATATTAGAAGAAATTGTTGGAGATATATTTGATGAATATGATGAGTTTGAAGAAGAATATGAAAAGATAGATGATAAAACATATATAATATCTGGTAAAATGCCAATATATGATGTTAATAAATTGTTAAATTCAAATATACCAGAAGGAGATTATGACACATTATCAGGTTATTTACAAGAAGAATTAGGAAGAATACCAACTGATGAAGAAAATCCTATTATTGAGACAAAAGAATTAACATTTAAAATAGAAGAATATGAAGATAAAAGAATTATAAAAGTGAAAATATGTAAAAATCAAACAGAAGAGTAAACATAACTTTACAAAAATGTAAAAGTGTGGTACAATTAATGAGTAACTCGTATTTTGCAAAGAAATTTTCTATGTTATCTATTAATAAGGACACAGGAGGAAAAATGCATATGACACTTAATGAAAAAAATGCAAAAATGAGACGCAAACTCATTAAAAGTAAGGAGCTTTATGAATATAATAAAGCAATAGTTTATGGGACGATAACTAAGGAATTTGAACCATGTTATGAGGTTGATGGACATAAGTTTTATCGGTCGGAAATAAGCTCAAAAAGAAAAAGTACAGCAAAAGATATATTCCCAATAATTGTATCCAGTGCAGTAATCAAACACGATACAAAGAGCTGGCAGGGAAAACAAGTTGAAGTGCAAGGAACACTGAGGGCATTTTGCAAAGTTTGTAATGATGGCAAAAGTCATTTGATTTTTTTCTTATTGGCAAAAAAGATGGAGATTTATGAGCCAGAAGAAAATATGGAGTCAAACGATAATTTAATCTATCTAGAAGGTTACTTATGCAAAGCTCCAGTGTTCAGAGAAACGCCAGCAGGAATAAGAATTACAGAGCTAAAAATTGCTGTAAACAGAATGAATGGAAATACAGATTATATTCCATGTGTTGCGTGGAATGAGGACGCTTGTTGGGCACAAACTTTGACAATGGGTGATGAGGTAACTATTTTTGGAAGAATTCAAAGCCGAGAATATTTCAAAAAGGATTATCCAAATTCAGAAAAAGGAAAAAATAAAACAACATATGAAATATCAGTATTAAGTATCAGGAGGAGAAAATGTAGTAGATAAAACATAGGAAGATTCAATGCAATGGCAATAGTTTAATTAAACTATTGCCTATTGCAATTATAGTAAAAAGGGGGATATTAATATGTATAATCGAATTTCTATAGTTGGTGGCTCTGGCACTGGAAAAAGTACATTATGTGATATTTTAGCTAAGAAATTAAATCTTCCAGCAATACACTTAGATGCTATTAATTTTGAAGCAAATTGGGTAGAAATTGATAAAAACAAAAGAGATAAAATAATAAATGAAAGAGCAAATGAAGATAAATGGATTATAGATGGAAATTATAGTAAAACTTTAAAAGAACGTTTCGACAGAGCAGACTTAATAATCTGGTTAGATTATTCAACATATGCTCAAGTTAAAGGAATTTTTAACCGAATTTTAAAGAATTATGGAAAGGAAAAGACAGAGATTCCAGGATGTAAAGAACGATTTAATTTTACATTTTTTAAATATGTTATTACATATAATAAAAAGAAGAGACATATAATTGTAGATAATTTGAATGGTATCCCAGAAGATAAAGTACTGATATTTAAGAAAAGAAAAGCTCTAAATAAGTGGCTTGAAGAATTAAGATAATAGATACTAGGCATGTGAAACAGATAAATAAGATTATTTACTACATTAAACAAAAATATTTAATAATTTTTATGGAAAGGGATAATATGAAATTTATAATAATAACTGGACCACAGGCGGTAGGAAAAATGACAGTAGGACAAGAGTTAGTAAAAATTACAAACTTAAAATTATTACATAATCATATGACAATAGAAGTATTAACAAAAATATTTGATTATAGTAGAGATTCATTTAGAAAATTGAATGAAGAATTCAGAATGCAAATATTTAAAGAATTTGCAAAGAGTGAAGAAGAAGGTATAATATTTACTACTACGTGGGACTTTGATGATAAAGAAGAATGGAATAGAATTTATAAATATATCCAAATATTTAAAGATAATAATGCAGAAATCTATATTGTTGAACTAGAGGCAAACTTAGAAGAACGATTAAAAAGAAATAAAATGGAAAATAGACTTCTAAATAAGCCATCAAAGAGAAATCTAGAATGGAGTGAGAAAGACTTATTAAAATCAGTAGAAAAATATAGATTTAATTCAAAAGAAAATGAAATAAAAGAGAAAAATTACTTAAGAATTGATAACACAAATTTAAATGCTAATGTTGTAGCCGAAATGATAAAGAATAGGTTTAAATTATAATAAAATTTAAAGGCTTAGTATAAACAAAGGAACGAGAAATAGAAGAAAGCGAAATAAGAACAAAAACTTTAAAGAAATCATAAAAAAGAAAAAATCTCATACAATTATAAAAAAAGATTGTATAGGGAGTTTTTTATGATAATTTTAAAAAAGAAAAAAATAAGAATAGCAATACTAAGCGTATTTGCTATAATACTCGCAGTAGCGATGTTTAATGATAAAAGGGAAGATGTACCAACAGTATCATTACCTGTATCAGGAAAGATAATAGTAATAGATGCGGGACATGGGAAACCAGATGAAGGGGCGCAAAGCAGTAGAGGAACAACAGAAGCGGAAACTAATTTAAAGATAGCATTAAAATTACAAAATCTATTAGAGCAAAGTGGCTCATCAGTTGTACTTACGCGTTCTGATGAAAATGCAATATATGATTTGGATGCCAAGACACTAAAAGAAAAAAAGATATCAGATATTCACAATAGAGTAAAAATAGGAAATGAAAGTTCAGCAGATATATTTGTGTCGATACATTTAAACAAAATACCACAGCAGCAATATGATGGTTGGCAAACATTTTATAATGCGCAAAATGCAGAAGGAAAAAAACTAGCTGTAGCAATTCAAGATAATTTAAATAAGGCAATCGATAAAGAAAACAATAGAGTTGCAAAATCAATAGAAAATGTATACATAGTAAAACATGTTGAAATACCAATGACAATAGTTGAATGTGGGTTTTTGTCAAATCCAGAAGAAGAGAAAAAATTATTAGAAGATGAGTATCAAAATAGACTGGCATGGGGCATATATAATGGTATAGTAGACTATTTTTATCAGTAACCTTTTTATAATAATTTAAAATAAAATATTATTCTATAACATAATATTACAAAAATACTGTAACCTTACGGAGACAGTATTTTTTTATGTAAAAAATGTGTGAAATTTGTGGAAATAGATTGACTTTTTGACAGTTTCATTGTATTATATTAGTTGTAAAAACTAGGATTTTAAGTTCGACAGAAATATCCTAAGGAGGAAGAATATGGGAGAAGTTATAGTTATAACATCAGGAAAAGGTGGAGTTGGAAAAACAACAACAACAGCAAATTTAGGCTCTAGTTTAGCACTAGAAGGAAAGAAAGTCGCATTGATAGATACAGACATTGGATTAAGAAATCTAGATGTAGTAATGGGATTAGAGAACAGGATAGTATATGATATAGTAGATGTTGTTGAAGGAAAATGTAAATTAAGACAAGCATTAATAAAAGATAAAAGATTTAAAGAATTATATTTATTACCAGCTGCACAAACAAGAGACAAAAGTGCAGTAAACGAAGAACAAATGAAAGAACTAACAAGCAAATTAAAAGAAGAATTTGACTATATACTTGTAGACTGTCCTGCTGGAATAGAGCAAGGATTTAAAAATGCCATAGCAGGAGCGGATAGAGCTATAGTTGTAACAACAGCAGAAATATCTTCAATAAGAGATGCAGACAGAATAATAGGACTATTAGAGGCAGCAGAAATTAAAAATCCAGAATTAGTAATAAATAGAATAAGACCTAATATGGTACGTAGAGGAGAAATGATGGATGTAAATGATATAGTTGATTTACTATCTATTGATTTAATAGGAGTAGTACCAGATGATGAATATATAATAACACAAACTAACAAAGGGGAACCAGTAATTCAAAATAGAAAAGCACCATCAGGAAAAGCGTATTTAGAAATTGCTAAAAGAGTATTAGGCGAAAATATAGAAGTAACAATTCCAGGAAAAGAAAAAGGATTTTTTGCAAAATTAAAAAGTCTATTCAGAAAATAAACAAAAGTTGGAGGGTAATAAATAATGTTTGAAAGCATAATGAATTTTTTCAAGAAAATGAGCAAAAAAGAAGAACAAACATTAAAATCTAAAGATGCCGCAAAAGAAAGATTACATTTGGTATTAATGCAAGATAGAGCCAATGTATCTGCTGACTTTTTAGATTTGATGAAACAAGAAATAATAGAAGTAATAAAAAAATACATAGACATAGATGAAAGTGCAATGGATGTAAGACTGACAAACAAAGAAAATGGAGATGGAAGCAATGGAGCACCAGCACTATATGCAAATATCCCTATCTTAAATATAAAAGATGAAGTAAGACAAACAGCACAAGTAAAAGATAGCGAAAAAGAAGAACCAAAAAAGGAAAAAAATGAGCAAGAAGAAAAAGAAAGCAGGGAAGAAGAAAATAAAGTAGAAGAAAGAAACAATACAAAAGAAGAAGCTAAAGAAGAAACTAAAAAAGTAGAAAAGCAGACCCAAAAAACTAAAGATAAAAAAAAAATCTATAAAAAAGAGTGATTAAATGAATGTAAGAAATTTAAAAAAAATAGAATGGTGGATACCAATATGTGCAATTATATTGTGTGGAATTGGATTAATAGCATTATTTTCAGCATCATATGATTCGGGTTTAGAGGAATTTAAAAAACAAATTGTTTGGATGGGGATAAGCATTGGAATTATGATTGTCACTATGCTAATAGATTATAATGTTCTGGTAAAGTTATCTCCTATATTATATGGAATAGCAATAATATCGGTAATAGCAGTATTATTTACCAAACCAATAAGTGGAGCAAGAAGTTGGTTTGTAATTGGAAATGATTTATTTTCATTCCAACCAGCAGAAACAGCAAAAGTATTTGTAATATTATTTTTAGCATATGTGATATCTACAATACAAAAAAATGGTAGAAATGAAATAAACAAAATACCTAAGTTAGCATTAATATTGTTAGCGATAGCAGTACCAGTATTATTAATAATAGTAGAACCTGATTATGGAACTGCAACTGCATATATAGTTTCATTTTTATTAATGATATTTGTTGCTGGAATAGATAGAAAATATATAATAACAGCATTTGCAGTAATAATAATAGCAGTACCATTAATCTATAATTTTGTGTTGCCACAACATGCAAAATCCAGAATAGATACATTTTTACACCCTGAATCAGATCCGAGAGGAGCAGGATATAATATTTTACAATCCAAACTCGCAATCGGAGCAGGTGAAATTACAGGAATGGGAGTTTTAAAAGGTAACCAAACACAATTAGGATATTTATATCCAAAGTCAACAGACTTTATATTTTCTGTAATTGGGGAAGAAATGGGATTTGTAATTGCATGTTCAGTTATAATTTTAAATATAATAATAATTACAAAGTCTATTCAAGTTGCAAAAGAGATTAAAGATGACGCAGGAGCGTATGTAGCAGCAGGAATTGCTGGAATATTTTTATTCCATACATTAGAAAACATTGGAATGACAATGGGATTGCTTCCAATTACAGGTGTACCACTATTATTTGTAAGTTATGGACGGAAGTTCAATGATGACAAGCTTTTTATGTCTTGGAATTTTATTGAACATTAGTAGTCAAAGAAAAAGAGGAATGTTTAATAAATAGGAGCAATAGAATGTACTTAAAAAAATTAAAAATAGGAAATGTAGAATTAGAAAACAATTTAATATTAGCTCCAATGGCAGGTGTAACAGACCTGCCTTTTAGACGTATAGTAGAAAAATTTAATCCTGGACTTGTATGCACAGAAATGGTAAGTTCAAAAGCATTATTATATGGAGATGAAAAAACGAAAGGACTATTAAAAACAGATGGAGAAAAAAGACCAATAAGTATGCAAATATTTGGAAGTGACATCGAATCAATGAAATATGCAGCTCAATATGTTAGTAAATTGGCAGATATTCTAGATATAAATATGGGATGTCCTGCTCCTAAAGTAGTAAAAAATGGAGATGGAAGCAAATTATTGCTTGATTTAGAAAAAGCAGAAAAAATAATAAAAGCAGTAGTAGAAAAATCTAGTGTACCAGTAACTTTGAAATTTAGAAAAGGTTGGGACAATGAACATATAGTTGCATGTGAATTAGCACAAATAGCAGAAAAGAACGGAATTTCAGCAATTACAATTCATGGAAGAACACGCACAGAGTTTTATACAGGTCATGCTGATTGGGATATAATCAAAAAAGTTAAAGAATCAGTAAATATTCCAGTGATAGGAAATGGAGACATAATAGATGAAGAATCAGCAAAAAAAATGTTTGAACAAACCGGTGTTGATGCAATAATGATTGCTAGAGGTACAATGGGAAATCCATGGATATTTAAACAAATTCAACATTATTTAGAAACAGGTGAAAAACTTTCTAAGCCTTCTAATCAAGAAAAGTATGAAATATTAAAAGAGCACATTGAATTTGATATTGCGTATAAAGGTGAAGGTGTTGCACTTAATGAAATGAGAAAGCACATTAGTTGGTATACTAAAAATATGCCGGATTCTAGTTCATTCAGAAATGAAATAAATCATATAACAACTAAAGAAGAATTATTACAAAAAATAGAAAACTATTTTTTATAGTAGATATAGTTATATTTTATTTTCAAAGTAATACATATACTTTAGGAGGTTATGTATGAAAAAGAAATATTGGATTATGTTATTGTTAATAGTGCTTATGGTTTGTGGAATATTTTTTTACAAAAATAGGGTTAAAAAATTTAAAATAGGAAATAATAAAACTAGTCAAGAAATTGTAGATTATATTTTAAATATTAGTTCATATGAAGTGAATGTAACAGTCAATGTAACCAGTAATAAGAACAACAACAAATATATATTAAAACAAACATATCAAGATAAAAGCAAAAGTACACAAGAAGTAATTGAACCAAGCAATATAGCAGGAGTAAAAATAGAAAATGATGGAACAAATATCAAAATAGAAAACAGCCAATTAGATTTAACAACGATTTTAGAAAATTATAATTATTTAGGAAGCAATTGTTTAGATTTAAGTAGTTTTATAGAAGATTACAAAACAGATGAAAAATCTCAATATAAAGAATCCGAAAATGAAATAATAATGAAAACAAAAAATAAAATATTACATATAAACAAAGAAACACACAATCCAACGCAAATGGAGATAAAGGACAACAAACAAAAAACGACAATTTACATATTATATAATGAGGTAAAGGTAAATAGTACGCAATAAAACTAGAAACTTTTACGAAATATATAGATGTAAATTACTATTGACTTTACTTCGAACTAATAAAAATATACGAAACTATAGACTTAAAAAATGTAGTTTTTGGGAGTGAAGAAGATGGTAGTAAAAAGAGGAGACATGTTTTATGCAGATTTAAGTCCAGTTGTGGGCTCAGAACAAGGAGGAATAAGGCCAGTATTAATAATACAAAATGATTTAGGAAACAAATACAGTCCAACTGTTATTGCAGCAGCCATAACATCCCAAACAAATAAAGCAAAATTACCAACACATATAGAACTAGGAGAAAATACAAGTGGACTTAAGAGCAATTCAGTAGTTCTTACTGAGCAAATAAGAACAATAGATAAAAGCAGATTAAAAGAAAAAATAGGGCATATAGAAGATAATCATATAATTAACCAATTAAACAATGCGCTTGGCGTAAGTTTCGGATTAGGAAATGGTCAATAGGGAAGAAAGCTTCTCTTTGATCATTTTTATTTTGCACGGAAAAAAAGCGATCTCAGATGTGCAATGCACGGAAAAAAAGCGATCTCACGTGTGCAAAAGACTTGAAAAAAAATAATAGTTGTGGTTTAATATAAAAAAATGTGCGGAGGATAAAAAATGATTAATTTATTTTTGATAAAAAACAAACTAAAAAACAAGACGAATATACAAAACAATAATAATGAAATTATAGAAAAATACAAAAGAATTGCACAAAGCGGAAATGAAGAAGTAATAAAAGAGTTTTACACAAATATTGAAAAAGGTTTAACGGAAAAAGAAGCAGAGCAAAGGTTAGAAAAAGATGGAGAGAATATAGTTATCAAAGAAGAGGAGCATTCATGGTTTTACTTTTTCATAAATTCGTTTAAAGATAAATTTATATTGATACTAGTAATTTTAGCTATAATAAATCAATTAGTATCAAGTGATAATATTGGAACAATCATAATATTTGCAATTGGATTTGTAAGTGCGATGATTAGATTTATACAAGACTATTCGACATATAAATTTAATCAGAAATTAAAAAGTCAATTGTTTTCTAATGCAACAGTTGTTAGAAATGGAAGAGAGAAAATTATAAAAACTGAAAAAGTTGTAAAAGGAGATATAATACACTTAAATGCTGGGGCGATAATTCCAGCAGATGTGATGATAGTAGAAAATAGAGACTTGTTTTTGAATCAGTCAGTATTTACTGGAGAAAGTGCTCCAGTAGAAAAAACAGAGAAATATGCAGATACAAATGAAATTTTTTCATTGTCAAACATTTGCTTAATGGGAACAAGTGTAATAAGTGGAAAAGCAACAGCTGTTGTAATTAATACAGGATTTTCTACATATCTAGGAAGCATGGGAAAACAAATAAATAGTAAAAAAGAAATAACAAATTTTGAAAGAGGAATGAACAATATAACAAAATTACTAATAAGATATATGGTTGTTGTATCAATAGCGGTATTTGTTATTTATGCATTTATACGTAAAGATGTATTAGAAGCAATTTTGTTTGCATTATCAGTAGCAGTAGGAATTACACCAACAATGTTACCTATGATTGTCAATGTAAATCTAACTAAGGGAACCAAAACACTAGCTAAGAAGAAAACATTAGTAAAAAATATCCAGTCAATCCAAAACTTGGGCGCAATAGATATTTTGTGCACAGATAAAACAGGAACTTTAACATTAGACAAAATAATATTACAAAAATATATTAATGTTGAAGGAAAAGAAGACCTATCAATATTAGAATATGCATTTTTGAATAGTTACTACGGAACTGGGATGAAAAATCTAGTAGATAGGGCAGTTATAGCATATGGTAATCAACATCAAATAAAAGATAAAATAGCAGATTATGAGAAGGTTGATGAAATACCATTTGACTATACTAGAAAAAAGATGAGTGTTGTAGTAGAACATGAGGGACATTACAGAATAATCACAAAAGGGGCGTTAGAAGAGGTACTAAAAAGTTGTACAACAGTTAAAATTAATAATCAGCATGAACCATTAACACAAGAATTAATAGAAAACATAAATACAAATGCACAGAAACTAGCAAAGCAGGGAATGCAAGTAATAGCATTAGCATCTAAAAGAGAATATTCTGGGAAAAATGTATTTAATGAATTAGATGAAAGTGAAATGGTATTTATAGGATTTGTTGCATTTTTAGATCCACCAAAAAAAGAAGTTAAAGGAACAATAAAAAAATTAAAAGAATATGGAGTTACAACAAAAATTTTAACAGGTGACAATCAATATACAACAGAAAATATATGCAATTTAGTAGGAATCGAAAATAAAAAAGTTCTTATCGGTGCAGAAGTAGACAAAATGACTGATGAGGAATTGGCAAAAGAAGTTGAAGAAGTTAATGTATTTGCAAGAATGAATCCATTACAAAAAGAAAGAATAATAAAAACTTTAAAGAAAAATGGACATGTTGTAGTATATATGGGAGATGGAGTAAATGATGCACCGGCACTAAAGAAAGCAGATATTGGCGTGGCAATGGGAATTACAGGAACAGAAGTATCAAAGGATGCCTCCTCTATGATTTTAGCAGATGATAATTTTGCTACCATTATTAAGGCTGTGTTAAATGGAAGGAACGTGTATCGCAATATAAAAAATGCAATACAGTTTCTGCTTTCCGGAAACATGGCTGCAATTATTGCGGTACTTGTTTGCTCGGTAGCGGCACTCCCATCACCCTTCAAACCGGTTCATCTTCTTTTTATAAATTTGTTGACAGATTCGCTGCCGGCACTTGCCATTGGAATGGAGCCATCGGATCCCGAACTATTAAAGCAAAAGCCGAGAAACAAGGAAGAAGGTATTCTTACTGGAAAATTTGTGAGCCATCTCTTTGGCTATGGTGCGCTTATTGCAGCAGCAACAATGGCAGCTTTTTGTATGGGGTTGAATAGGAGCGATGCAATGGGGGCTACAATGGCATTTGCTACCCTGACATTGGCACGGTTATTTCACGGCTTTACCTGTCGGAGCGAGCGTTCGCTGGTAGATTTGAAATTTTCTACGAATCTATGGAGCATCGGTGCTTTTGCAGCGGGAACATTACTACTTGCTGCAGTGCTTTTTCTGCCGGGATTGCAGATACTTTTTGAGGTAACTCCATTAAGTGGAATAGAGTATGCAACTATTCTGGGATTGGCAATTACACCCACCATATTTATTCAAGGTTATAAGTTCATAACTAGCAAAAAAAGAAAGAATTTGTTAAAATAAGAGAAAGAAAAGCGGCGCAAAACATACATTTTGAGAAAAGAGGCGATGATATGAATACAAAGCGGGAATTTTGGCAGCGAAATGTGGTTGCAGTGGTTGGTATGTTAGTTTTTTCGGCGGGTATTAATCTTTTTATCGTACCGGCAAATCTTTATAATGGTGGTGTTTTGGGAATTAGTCAGGTGATTCGTACGGTATTGGTGCGTTATTTTCATTTGGCATCCGGGACAACGGATATTGCGGGTATTATTAACATGCTTTTGAATATTCCATTGTTTGTACTTGCCTATGTATTTGTCGGTAAGAAATTTTTCTTTCGGACATTGGTTTGTGTGGTGAGTCAAACATTGTTTCTTAGTTTGATTCCGATACCGGCGATACCAATTGTAAGGGATTCCCTTACTGCAAGCATAATTGGTGGAATTTTTGGAGGAACAGGAATTGGGATAGCATTGCAATCCGGTGGCTCAAGCGGTGGTTTGGATATTGTTGGTATGATTTTTACCAAACGGTTTAAAGGATTTAGTGTTGGTAAAGTGTCACTGTCGGTAAATGCAGTTATTTATATTGTTTGTGCAGTATTGTTCGGACTTCCTACGGCAGTATATAGCATTATATATTCGGCAGTAAGTATGTTAATGACGGATCGGGCTCATACACAGAATATTAACACGGAAGTGGTTATATTTACCAAAAAGAAGCCTTTGAAGATTATTGATTACATTGTCAATGAGTATCACCGTGATGCGACTTGGTGGGAAGCAAAAGGCGGTTATACGGAAGAAAATACATATATGGTTATTGTTGTTTTGTCCAAATATGAATGTGCTCATTTAAAGCGGGAATTAAAAGAAGTGGATGAGCATGCATTTGTAATTGTAAAAGATGGGATGTCTGTGGTTGGAAAATATGAAAAGCATTTACAAGGGTAAAAGTTGTTGCTTTCATACTGGAAGCTTATTTTCAAACTTGACAGAACTAAACCTAAGCGATACAATGTATTTAGTAATACTAAACAGTTAAGAGGTGAGGGCATACGGCGAGTTTTGAACAACAGTTAAAAAAGGGTGTATTAGAGATGCTGGTTCTTGAACTTTTGGCAAAAAAGAGTATGTATGGGTATGAGATGATACAAACCTTAAAAGGGACGAGCGAGGATTTTTTTGCTTTAAAAGAAGGAACGCTATATCCGATTTTATACCGCTTGGAGGACAATGATTTTGCAAAAAGCAGCTGGTCTGAGCCGAAAGATGGCAAGGCACCCAAGAAATATTATGAAATAACAAAGAAGGGGAGAGAGAGACTTTTGTTTCAAAAGGAGCATTGGACTTTGTTTGAAAAGAAAGTGGATGAATTATTAAGGGGGAACGGCAAATGACAGAACAACAATTTTTACGACAGATAAAGCGACTCCTGCATTGTAAAGCGGACAAAAAACGAGAGATACTGCGACAGCTTGAGTCAGACATTGCGAGTGCGAAAGAAGGCGGAAAGAGCTGGGAGGAGATAAGGCAGGAGTGGGGAACACCGGAGCAGTTTGTTAGTGAATTTAATGAAGATGGACGGAGCATACAAAAAGGGAAAAGAATTTTAATTGGCAGCGTGGCAGTGCTTGTTTTATTTGCTTGTGTGGCGGCAGGTGTTTGGTTTGCACACTCGCACGAAAAAAACAGCGGGCAGCAGTTGACAAAGAATGTTGAAACTCAGAAAATCGAGAAAATTCCTGATGTTGTACGAGAGGTAATTACCGATTTTTC
>ENA-OPSW01000267-OPSW01000267.1-human-gut-metagenome-genome-assembly--contig:-NODE-267-length-51870-cov-7.099238_pt1 | contig 51870 bp, 89 predicted proteins | sample MGYA00241463_ERZ501918 | MGnify/ENA primary metagenome ERZ501918 (study PRJEB25962, sample SAMEA2042443) | human gut metagenome | biome: human gut; feature: human-associated habitat; material: faeces... | reverse complement strand
CCTACATACCGGTTATTCATTGGGCTATCGCCAAGTGGTAAGGCACGGGATTTTGATTCCCGCATTCGTTGGTTCGAATCCGACTAGCCCAGTTATAAATCCTTAGAATAAAGTAAAAGAAAGAAGGGATAATACAAAGTAAAAGGAAGTGAGAAATTGAATATAGAGCAAGAAATAAAGTTAACAGTAAATGAGCACTTTATGGATTATGTAACAGATTGGGATCATCAAGAGTATTTGTTGGTAGGATCTTATGGTAGTAGTAAATCTTATGAAACAGCAACAAAGCTAATTCTTAAGTTATTAAGTGAGAAGAGAAAAGCATTGGTTGTAAGAGATACATATGAGCAGATCAAAGAATCCTGCTATGATTTAATATATGAGATCTTAGATGGAATGGGCTTGGTTACAGAAGATAAAAGTAAGTCAAGCAGGGAAAAGTATGTGATTGCTTCTAAGTCACCATTACAGTTTATGTTCCCGAATGGTTCAAGGATTGTATTTAAGGGCATGGATAAACCAACAAAGGTAAAGTCTATCAATAATGTATCTATTGTTTGGATGGAAGAAGCATCTGAGGTTAAGTACAGTGCTTATAAGGAATTGAAGTTAAGACTTAGAAATCCATTCTTGAAGATCTATTATTTATTGACAACTAATCCGGTTGATAAACAAAATTGGATATACACACATTTCTTTGAGCGTAAGGAAGTAGATACTAATGGTGAAGAAAAGTTGGTAGTGATTCAGAATGAGGAAGAGTTTTATAGGCGAAGGATAATCAGGGACAATCCAAACGGTGTATATTATCATCATAGTGTTCCGGAAGATAACTCATTCTTAACATTGGATTATATAGCTAAGCTGGAAGAACTTAAGACATACGATCCTGACCTATATAGAGTAGCAAGGGAAGGTAAGTTCGGTATCAATGGTAGGCGAGTCCTTCCTCAATTCGTTATTGCAGATGATCCAAATGAGTTCAAAAGAGCAGTACTTGCTGCACCTATCAAAAGAAATGGGTTTGATTTTGGTTTCGAAACTTCATATAATGCTTTAGTAAGAGTTGCAGTAGATACTAAGAATAGTATATTGTATATATATGATGAATGGTACAGGAATCATTTGACTGATAAACAAACGGTAGAAAAGCTTGAGGAATGGAATCCTGATAGTAAGAATTGGAGAGTAAAAGCCGATTGTGCACAGCCGGGATCAATTAAATATTTCCATGATGAGGGATTCGGATTTACAAAGTGCCATAAGATAACAAGACTTGAGCAGGTAAAGAAAGTAAAACGATTTAAGAAAATCATATGTAGTCCAAAATGTAAGAATACAATAAGAGAGCTTAAGGATCTTGTATATGCAGAGGATAGTAATGGTAATATGATTTATGATGAGTTCAATATTGATCCACATACTTTCTCGGCTATATGGTATGCATTAGATGATGTTACTGTTGCAGATGTAAAAGAGAGAAAGAATAATAGTAAGAATGGAAGTGGTGTAAATGGAAGGTGATATAGATCTGAAAAGTAAGTTTTCATGCAATAATGACTTCATACCTATGTTCAAAGAAGAGTGGGTAAAAGTAACAAATGATCTTAAAAAGTATTTTAAGGAGGAAAGAAAGAATGAAGAATAATGTATTTAATCCAAACGTGAACACAACTAAATGGGTAAAAGCTGCAACTGTAAGAGCTATTAAGACGATGGCACAGACTGCTATTGGTATTATCGGAGCGGCTACAATGATTGAAAGTGTTGATTGGAGAGTGGTAGCAAGTGGTGCTATTATTTCAGGTATTGTAAGTATCTTAACAAGTGTAGCAGGTATTCCGGAGGTAGAAGAAAATGCGTAATATATCACAGTTACATCCAGAGTTGAAGAAGAAAGCAGTAAAGCTTCAAAAGGAATGTTTAAAGGTAGGAATCAAGATTAAGATTGGTGAGTGTGTAAGAACAGTAGCAGAGCAGAATGCTTTATATGCAAAGGGTAGAAATGGTGTTCCTGGTCCAATTGTTACAAAAGCAAAAGGTACAGATTACAGATCAATGCATCAATGGGGAGTTGCTTTTGACATTTTCTTGGATATGGATGTTGACAAAGATGGCAAAAAGTCAGATGATGCTTTCAACAATGCAACAAAACTGTTCAACGAGGTAGGAGCAATTGGTAAGAAGCTTGGTCTTGAATGGGGAGGAGATTGGAAGTCGATTAAAGATCTTCCGCATTTCCAGTTACCAGATTGGGGTAGTACAGCTATACAATTGAAGAAGAAGTATGGTACACCAGAAAAGTTCAAGGAAACATGGGATGATAAGAAAGAAGTGAAGCATGTCAAATCAAAACCAAACAATACTGTAACAGCTTCTAAGAATCCAACGGAGCCGGCTAGACATAGGGATTCCAAGTACAATGGTTTATATACAACAACAAGTAATTTGAATCTTAGGACAGGAGCAGGAAGTAAGAAACCTATTGTTACTGTTATTCCAAAAGGAACACGTGTTGCATGTCACGGCTACTATACAAATGTTGGTTCAGATGTTTGGTTATTCGTTCAGTATGGTAAGTACACTGGATTCGTAAGCAAGAAGTATTTAAAGTAAGGAGGAGTTAAACGATGAGTGATGCTAATGTAAACATTACAACATCGATAGAAGATGGAGACATCGTATCGTATAGAGATATTCCTTATGCAGTGTTGGATGATGATATTAGTGGCACTCTGAGGGAAGATTTCTTCCATGAACTTGGAAAGATAAAGAAGTTCTATCAAATTTACAAACAAGGTATGGACTTTACAACTGACGGAACAAATGGCGATTATATTCCAAGCCAACTGAGATTCAAAAAGGCAGCAGGATTGATCAATAAAGAAGCAAGGTTCATGTTTAGTACTCCAATGGATTTCTACGTTAATCAGGATCAGAATGAGACAGAAGAGCAGAAGGCAAACAATACAATACTGAATAACTTCTTGCAGAAAGTATTGAAGAAAAACTTCTTTGATAAGAATGTATTGAAAGCGGCAAAGGATTGTTTCATCGGCAAAAGAGTTGCTTGTATTCTTAATTTTAATGAGGACTCAGGTATTGCAGTTGATTTCCTTAATCCGTTAGAGTTCTACTATGAAATGGCCGGAACTGATATGCTTACTAAGATCGTTGCTTTCTTTGTTGAAGTTGAGGCATCCAATAATGTAGAGAAGAAGATCCGCAAGAAAACATATTGGATGGCAGATGATGGTTATTGTTGGGTACACGAGGTTATGTATAATGGCTTAGGTGTCAAGCTTGAAGAATTGGTTCCTGCAAGATCCACATTGTTTGAATATATTCCAGCTGTAGTGATCCTTAATGATGGTCTTACAAATGACATTAGGGGTGAATCAGAAATTGAGGATTATGCCAAGTACGAAAAGTATTACAGTAAATTAGTAAATAGTGATTTTGATGCAGAAAGAAAGAGTATGAATCCTGTTCGCTATACTATTGATGCTTCTTCGGGGTCAACAAGCAACCTTTCAATTGGTCCTGGAGCGTTTTGGGATATTCAATCAGATGATAATGGTGTTGAAGTGAAGAATGCTTCTGTTGGCCAATTGGAATCAAATATGAGTTACTCAGCAGCTTTGTCTGCTACATTGGATCGTGTAGATAATGAGATGCATAGCTTAGGATCAATTCCAAATATTGAGTCTGATAAGTTACAAGGAGTGATTACATCAGGTAAAACATTGAAAGCTCTTTACTGGCCATTGATCGTAAGATGTGACGAGAAGATGCAAACATGGGGAGCTGCGGCAGAGTTTATTGCAAAGTGTATCTTAGATGGTGCTTCATTATATCCAAAGGTTGTTCCATATTATACGAACGAAGAACTTCCTATTGTTGAGACTGATATTCAGGTAATGAACAATTATGCTTTACCAGAGGATGAACAGGACGAAAAGAACATTGATCTTGCAGAGGTAACAGCACAAACAATGAGCCGGTCATCTTATATGAAGAAATGGAGAAAACTTACTGACAAAGAAGTAATGTCTGAGCTTCAACAAATTGCTTTGGAACAGGAAATGCTATCAGGTAATTCTTACGGTAACATTCCTCCAATGGAAAGAGATGATCAGTCATTGGATGATGAAGGTGATGATAGTAAATTGGATGAACCTGATGTTGTTGAGGGATCACAGGATGACGAATAAGGCATTTTAAGTAATAAGCTAATAAAATATAAGGCTAAAAAGTAAAAATCCATTTAAGGGATAAATAAATGAATTTGAAGGAGGTTGCTGGTTATGTACAATTTAAGATTTGCAAAAGCTGAACAAACACGTAAGGCAATTACTAATCAGCAACTGCGACAAATTAGAAATATGTATCAGGAAATTGCTGATCAATATTCAAGAAGAATAGAAAATCTCTCAGGTAAGACAAATATAAGTTCAATACTTAGAACACAGTATTTGAATGAATATCAAAAGCAACTTGCTGATGAACTTGGTAAGGTAAATCGTAGGATCGAATCAAATATAAAATCCGGTATGGCACAAACAGCAGAAGCTGTATTGGAAGAGGAAATAAAAAGAGCCAAAGAGCTAGGATTTGCCGGTATAACAGGAAAATATTCTAACATTCCTACTGATGTGGTAGAGACAATAATATCAGGACAATTGTATCAAAGTGATTGGTCGTTAAGTAGTGCTATTTGGGGTACAAATAAAAAGATACAACAGGATTGCCAAAATATCGTAGCAAGAGGTATTGCGGCAAATAAAGGTGTATATGAAGTTGCCAAAGATTTAGAAGCCTATGTAAATCCGGAAGCAAGAAAAACATACAAATGGGCAAGAGATTATCCTGGTAGTAATAAAGTAATTGATTACAATGCCAGTAGATTGGCAAGAACAATGATTAGCCATGCATATCAAGAAGCTTTTGAGAGATCAACTGCAAAAGATCCGTGGGTAGAAGCTTATCAATGGAATACCGGTCATAATAATAGAGTTTGTCCATTATGTATTGAAAGGGAGGAAAACGATTCATATGGATTAGGTCCAGGGATATATCCAAAGGGAGAAGTACCACTAGATCATCCAAACGGTCAATGCTTCCTAACAATAGTTCAAACAAAAAGCACAAATGATGTTGTTAATGATCTAGCCAATTGGTATAATGGAGTAGGTGATAAGAATATGAATGGCGCAATTGATCAATTTGCTTATTCACTTGGCTATACTCCTGAGATGTTAAAAAAGACAGTAAGGAAAGTTGGTGTTGAATCTGCCGCTGAAAAGATTAAACAATATTCTGATAGACAAATAAAAAATGCATCAAAGTTTATAAAAGAATTAGAAATGGATCAAGCAAGTGTTGATAATTATATGAACACATTAAAAGGAACAAGCAGAGAATTTCAAAATGCATTTGTAGATGCTATGAAAAAGAAAGTAAAAAATTGGGATTTTGATGATGAAGGAAGCTATTATTTGTCATCTAAACAAGAGATAAAATATACGTATGGAAGTATAGAAGCTTGGATGTTTAGTGGAAATAATCATCAAAAGCAAACACTTTTCCATGAAATAGGACATGCAATTGATGATTTAAGAAAAGGAACTAATTCAAAATGGACAAATAAAAAAGAATTTGTTGATGCAATGCTAAAAGATATGAATATTATGAATGAAAAATGCAAAAATGGAGAAATTGAATATATTCTTGAGTTAAGGAAAATGGTAAATGATAATTCTTCAAAAGGTGTTCAAGATGCAATATCAGCAATGCATTGCAAAGGAATAAATCTTAACAATGTTAAACCAAATGTGAAAGTATGGTGGCATCATTCACAAGAATACTACGAAAGAAGAAATGCAAAAAAAGAAGCTGCTTCTGAATTGTTTGCAAATATGTGTGGTGCTCAAGCCGATAAAGGAGCAATAAAATATATAGAAAAATATTTTCCAAATGCTTACAAAGAGTTTTGGAATATCATAAATGAAATAGGAAAGTAGTTTACTTTTTGTTTTAAATATGTTATAATTAAATCAAACTAAATAGGAGGTGATAAAATGTATGATGGAAATACAAGTGAGATTTTAAAAGAACTTGAGAAATATCAGAATAAGTTTAATGAAGGATTTCCGCTAATGCAGGCTTATGGTGATGCTAAAATTGTTCGAAAACAAATTATTGAATGTATCAACAAAAACAAAAGAGCAAGTGTTTTATGGCCTGAAATTTATGGTGAATGTAATGGCAAATTTATTTAAAAAATAATAAAAAGTTGTTTACAAATTCGTAAATATGGTATATAATATAATCATAAATTAAATATTATAAATATTAAATCTATGGAGATAGAAAATAAAATGATTAAGAAGATCAAGCTGGTAGAAATACCGGCTTATTCTTGTTTAAAGGAGAAAAAAGATGAATAAAAAAGTTGAAGTAATATGTAAAGAGTGTAATAGCGAGTTTTTATTTGATACTGTAAAAATCAAGCAGAAAGAAAAGGTAAAGATTGGTAATGACACCTTTGCGATAATTTATTACAAATGTCCTGAATGTGGAGCAATTCAGTTAGTAGGGATGTTGAATTATCGAGCAAAACGAATTAGAGATTCATATTTTACAGCTTATGATTCTGTTAGAAAAATGGAAGTAACTGGAGATTATATGTTACGTCCGGTTATTTATAAAAAAAGAAAAGATAAGCTTGAAAAATTAAAGTTAGAAAACACGGAATATCAGCAAATGCTTTTGAATCAATATAAGGACAAGATTCCTGCTGAAGTATTTGAGGAGGTGTAGGCAATTGAAGGCTAACGTGATCATTTGTGATAATTGTCATTGTAAGTTTGATAAAGAATCAATTGTGGTAAAAAGAAAGACAGTGAACATTGAAGGTAAAGGCATTGAAGTTGCATATTTTAAATGTATGCATTGTGGAAAATCTTATTTAACAGAAGTCGTAAATTATGCTGTTGAAAAGAAGAAAAAGAAGTTCGATAAAATACTTGCCAGTTTAAGAAGAAAACAGGCACTAGGCATTAAGCCAAATGAGTCTCGAATCAAGGAAGCAATTGATCTTAAGGATGACCTTATAAGCTATGAAATGAAGCTTAAGGATAAATACAAGAGTCTTATACCACGTGAGGTTCTTGATTAACAACAAAAGTGGATAACTTGTGACCAACACATTAACTGGAAGAAAAGGAGATAAAAAATGAAAAACAGAACAATTGAGAACATGTTAGAAAACACGTTACCACGAATGGCAACTAACTTACAGTTTTTTGCATCAAGTGGAGATCAGGATCGTGATGATGACGGTGATGATCACAATGACAATGAAGATGATGATTCAGATGGTGACGACCATGACGATGATTCAGACGAAGGCGACAAAGACAGCAAAGACAATGAAAAGAAGTTTACACAAGCTGACATGACAGCAACTGCAGCTAAAGAGAAAAAGCAAGGACGTGCGGCGGCATTCCGTGAGATGGGTTTTAAGTCTGAGAAAGAAGCAAAAGCTCAGTTGGAAGCTTTTAGAAAGTATCAGGAATCTCAGTTAACTCCGGAGCAGAAAACGGCGGCACAGATTCAGCAGGCAAATGATGACAAGTCAGACGCCGAAAAGAGAGCAGAAGCTGCAGAAAATAAGTTAGCAGCTATTCAAGCAGGTGTAAAGAAGGATGCTGTTGATGATGCTGTTGCCATCGCAATGATGAAGGTTGAAGATGGTAAATCATTAGAGGATGTTCTTGGCGAGATGAAAACTCAGCCACGATACAAGGGTTTTTTCGATGGTTCAGACGACGGTGACGATAATGGTGGAAAAGGTGGCACTGGTACAAGTGTTCGTCATAAATCGTCTAAGAAGGATGAAGATGGAATAGGGAAAAGACTTGGTCAAGCACAGGTTAATAGAAATGGTGCTACAAAGAAAAGTAGTTATTTCAGAAGTTAATGTTAAGAAGGAGGATTGAAAAATGTTAAATCAATCAGGTATCACAAAAACGAGTGGTCTTGCGAGAAAGACAATTCTTATTGACACTCAATTATTTTTCGCATTACCATGTATGATTGCAGCAACTGGAGTTGAAGCCGGATCAGATGGTAAGAAGATCGTAAAAGCAGGAACACCGCTTAAGGGCTCATTACTTAGCAGAGATGAAGCCTTTACAGTAGGAGTAAAGGATGATGCTGTTGTTGGCATTGCAGAACACGATGTAGATGTTACTGCAGGAACGGCAAATGGAGGTATCATTGTATTTGGCTTTATTGATGAGAGTAAGCTTGATACAGATGTAGTTGCATTGCTTGATACTGCAAATACAGATTCAACAAAACTTAGAGATAAGCTAACAAAGATTACATTCTGCAAGTAGTAAAGGAGGGGTAAAAAGATGACAATTTTTGAATTAGTAACGTCAGATCAAATTACGGCTTATTGGGAGTCGCAAGCTCAAAACAGAAAACCTTATCTTGGTGAGGAGTTATTCCCATCGCAGCAAAAGTTAGGTTTGAGCATTAAATGGATCAAAGGGTCTCAGGGGTTACCGGTTGTGTTAAAACCATCGGCATATGATGTGGCTGCAAAGAAGAGAGACCGAATCGGATTCGACAAGTTAAACATGGATATGCCATTTTTCAAAGAATCTACGTATATTGACGAGGAACTTCGGCAGGAGTTAAATAAGGTACTTGAGACGGGGAATCAAGCTTATATTGATTCAATTATGAATCAGGTATTTAATGATACAACCAATCTTTTGGACGGTGCTGCTGCACAGCGTGAGCGTATGAGAATGATGGCTCTAACAACTGGTAAGATCAGCATTAAGGCAAATGGCCAGAATTATGATTATGATTATGGTATTCCTAGCAATCACATGGTTGATTCTACAAAAGCATGGTCTGATCCAACGGCTACAATCATTGATGATATTCGTGATCTTATGGATCTGATTGAAGACGAGACTGGCGTTCGACCTGAAAGGGCTGTATGTTCAAGAAAGACATTCGGTTATATCAGAAAAAATAATGAGATTCGTCAGGCAATTCTTGGAAGTGATGCTACAGCACCAGTATCTGATACGAAGATCATGGATTACATTATGGACGAGTTAAAGTTGGATGTTGTAGTATACAACAAGAAAGCAAAGGACGAGAAAGGAAACGAGTTCCAGTATGTTGCAGATGATACATTTGTTATCTTTCCACAGGGTAAGTTAGGAACTGGATGGTTTGGTACAACGCCAGAACAATCAGATCTCATGGCAGGTTCTGCTGCTAATGTATCAATTACAGATACAGGTGTTGCAGTTACTACATCAAAGAAAACTGATCCGGTTAACGTTGATACTAAAGTGTCTATGATTTATTTGCCTTCGTTCGAGACAGCAGATCATGTTGGTATCATTGATGTTACTGGTGCTTAATTTGGAGGTAGTATAACATGGCAATGGTAATTATTGAAAGAGACGGAAAGCAAGCAAAGGTTTCGTATGGTTCATTTAAGAACAGTTTTGAAAAGGTTGGCTGGAGGATCTCAGGTGCTTCAAAAAGTAAGCTTCATAAGTTGTCTAATGAAAATACCAAAGGAGAGGCAAAAGCCTCTTCTGAGGTTAATGGTGAATCCAAGAAGGTATTTGAGTCAAAGGATGAATGGGATGCGGCTGATGAAGAGCTTGAGATGGAAAAGTCAATCGATGAAATGGATATGAGTGAGCTTAAGAAGTTTGCCGAATCTAAAGGAATCAATACGAAAGAGCTGAAGACTGTAGGTGCTTTAAAGAAAGCTATTAAAGCGGTAATGTAAGGAGGTGGCCATATGGCAGAACTTTCCAAGCAGGATCGTATCAAAAAACTTCTTAGAGAAGAGGAATGTCCATTTTTTGCAGATGGAGACATAGAGTTCTATTTGTCAGAAAATGGTGGCAATGTTAACAAGACATTATATCAAATGCTTTTGATAAAGGCAGAAGATACAACATTAAATGTATCAGGATTAAATTGCGCAGATACTTCAAAATATTTTAGAAGACTTGCGCAAAGATACAGGCAGAACAATTCAGGGCAATTGAAAGGAGGTTGATGTATATGAAAGCATCCAACTTCCTTTTACATCGTTTACAAGTACAACTTAATATGAGAGGTATTGAGTATGTATTTAGTAGACAAGCACTGGACAAGTTTGGACAGCCAATTGAGGGCGAAGATGATGAAAATGTTATTGTAGGTATTTATCACGAATCTAATTCTTATATTCAGACGACAGGTGGAAATGCAACAGTAATACGTACAAGAAAAAGCCCAATGATTTTATGTTTGTTCGCAGATGGTGATAAAATTAAGCAAGGTGATAGGATAGTTATAAACGAAAAAACATATAAGGTTTCTGGTGTTTTGGACATTCAAAATTATCATATTGCAGCAGATATATCGCTTGAGGAGGTGCTTGAGTAATGCCAGAATTTGAATGGGATATGAACATTGAAAATTTAAAAAATGGTATTGTAGCAGTTGATAAAAAAGCACAAGCTGCTGTAGAAATGTATGCAAAAAATCAGGCTAAAATGCTTGAATCGTATGCTAAGCAAAAAGCACCTTGGACGGATAGAACAGGAATGGCTAGGAAGTCATTGAATGCAACGACAGAAAAAAAAGAAAATGGAATAAGGATAACATTAGCACATGGTGTTGATTATGGTTTGTGGCTAGAGTTGGCACACGAGAAAAGGTTTGCTATCGTAAAGCCTACGATTGAGCTAAAAGGCAATGATGTATTGAAAGGTTATGCAAATCTACTCGATAAGATTGGGTATTAAGGAGGTATGTTGAATGTCAGTATATGAAAAAGCATATGATAGCTTTAAAGAAGCGGGACTTAAAACATATGTACCCAATACCCATAAAGGTGATGTAACAGAGCGGTATATCGTTTTGTTGGATGGTGGTAGAACACGAACTAATAATTTTTCGTCACAAACAGTTTTGCTTGATGTACTATGCTATGTTCCTGGAAATCGTTTTACAGATTTAGATATTCTTGCCGATGAAGTAAAGAATGCGGCAAAAAATAAATTATTTCCATTGTTGATACCAACAGGAAATGAAACACAAGCATATTACGATGATTCAATAAATGGGTGGATGAAATCTGTTGAATATCGTTATACAGTTAGAAATAGAAGTTTAAGATAAGGAGGATAATAAAATGGCAGAACCAAAAAGAGGTACAGAAGTTGCTATGATTGATGCGTGCCTTGTTGTTATGAGGACAAAAGGAGAAACGGAACAGCAACTTGCACTCGATACAGCGTCTCAAGTTGAAGTTGCAATTGCTACAGAAACAACGGACGCCGTAAAACTTATTGTTAAGGGCAAGTTGATTGCCCAGAAGAAAGCTGTAACTACTGTTACTGGTAATACATTAACGTTAACAGATAATGTATTTAACTTTGAGCAGGCGAAAATTATTCAGGGTGGTACGTTGTACTATTGGACAGATAACGATCACACTTCTACACAGACAACAAAAACAGAGTTTGGAATTGCAGGGTATGAACCACCTGTTGCAGGAAGTGCAGAAAAAGGGGAAGTATTTGACCTTGATCTTTATTCGGCAGTATATGATACCTCTGGTGATATTGTTCAGTATGAGAAGATTTCTTATCCGAATTGTACGGGACAGCCATTTGGTGTTGGTGCTCAGGATGATACATTTAATGTTAATGCAATCACAATTGATAGTGCTCCACCAAAAGGAAAGGCACCATATTCGATTATGACTGTTAAAGAACTTCCTGCAATTGCAGAGTAGTAAAAGGAGAAAATAAAAATGGCAAAAGATCAATTAAAAGTTACATCGATAAATACCTTGAAAGGTTACATGAAAGGATCTCTTGTAAAGTTGCCAAGTTTTGGAGATGGCCAGGATTTCGTTGCAAGATTGAAAAGACCTTCGTTACTGGATATGATGAGAACTGGGCAGATTCCAAACGAACTTCTTTCCTCGGCATCTGATTTGTTTGCCGAAGGTACAGGTTCGTTTGTATCTGACAAAGATAATATGTCAAAATTGTATGATGTTATGGATAAGCTTTGTGAAGCCACATTCGTAGAACCATCGTATGATGAAATGAAAGAAGCTGGAATCAAACTTACAGATGAACAGTTGATTTTCATTTTTGATTATTCGCAGAATGGGGTGAAAGCTCTTGATTCCTTTCGTCAGGAGCAAAGAGATATTGTCGATGATACAATTGAGCAAACTTTATCAGATACGACCGAGTAAAATTGCGGGAATTGAAGATACTTATGTAGCATATTGTTTTGATGAAGCTTGTGCATATATTCAAATTCGCATAGACAACGAAGAAAAGCCAGTCTTTGATAAGATTGATGATGATAAAAAAAGTAAAAAAAGAATAAAAAAGAATCAAAGAATGTTACCGAGTGAAATATATGAAAGGTATAAGTGAGGTGATAAAGAGTGGCAGTAAATCTTGGTACAGCAGTTGGTTATTTGGATTTAGATACTTCTAAATTTCAAAAAGGTTTTAAAAGTGCATTAACATCTGTTAATGAATTCAAGAATGGTTCTAGTGGAGTAAGTAGTGCACTTAAAGGAGTAGGATCAGCTATGACGTCTGTCGGAAAAGATATGACGTTAAAAGTTAGTGCTCCGCTTGTTGCCGTAGGTGCTGCCGCTGTTAAAGCCTCATCATCTTTGGAAAAAGGGTTGTCGAAAGTTAAGGCTATTTCTGGTGCAACATCTAGTGATATGGTTATGCTTAAAGACAAAGCAATTGAAATGGGCGCCAAGACAAAATTCTCAGCTTCAGAAGCAGCCGATGCTTTTACATACATGGCAATGGCCGGTTGGAAAACGAAAGACATGATGGATGGTATCGATGGTATCATGAATCTTTCAGCTGCAGATGGTTTGGATTTAGCAACTACGTCTGATATTGTAACAGATGCAATTACGGCATTTGGATTGTCAGCTAAAGATTCCACACATTTTGCAGATGTATTAGCAGCTGCATCAAGCAATGCAAATACAAATGTGTCAATGTTAGGTGAATCGTTTAAATATGTAGGTCCGGTTGCAGGTGCTATGGGATATTCAGTTGAAGATGTTTCTACAGCATTAGGCTTGATGGCAAATAGTGGTATTAAAGCATCTGCTGCTGGTACTTCTTTAAGAACATTACTTACTAATATGGCAAAGCCAACAGATGATATGGCAGCAGCTATGGATGCATTGGGAATAAGTCTCTCAGATAGCTCTGGCAAAGTAAAACCATTAGGACAATTGATGGATGAATTAAGAGATCATTTTTCAAATGGTGTCATTAGTTCTGATGAATTTACAAAACAGTTATTTAAGTTGAATAATGCCTGGGCTGATGGCAAAATAAAAGATGAAGATTACAATGAATCTTTGAAAGATTTGATGGCTTCTGCTTATGGAGTAGAAGGAGCAGAGAGAGCCAAGTATGCCGCTACTTTAGCCGGTAAGGAAGGAATGGCAGGATTGCTTGCTATATTGAATACTTCAGATGAAGATTATAAAAAGTTAAAAAAATCTATTGATGGAGCTTCAGATGCATATAACGGTCAAGGTACAGCAGCTGGTATGGCGCAGACTATGTTGGATAACTTAGATGGACAAGTTACTATTTTGAAGTCAACTTTGGAATCATTAGCAATTTCAATTGGCGATATGCTATTGCCATACATTAAATCATTCGTTGCATGGTTACAGTCACTTGTTGAGTGGTTAAATGGTCTTGATGATGGACAGAAAAGAACGTTGATTAGAATAGCGGCTATTGTCGCAGCAATAGGTCCATTGTTAATGATCGGAGGTAAAGTCGTAAAGCTTATATCTACAATAGTTAATGTTGTTACATTTTTTACTACAACAGTAGTTCCGTGCATAAAGGCAATAGGAATGTTGAAAGCAGGATTCACTGGAGCGGAGCTTGTTCTAGAAGGTTTTTCTAAAGGTATTGTTGGAGTAGCGTCTAAGTTGGCAATATTAACAGGTCCGGTAGGAATTGTAATTGCAGCAATTGCAGCTTTAGTTGCAGCATTTGTTGTGTTATGGAATAAGTCAGATGCTTTTAGAAATTTTTGGATAAATCTTTGGAACAAGTTAAAGAGCACTACAAAGACAATTATTGATGCTATAGCGAAGTTTTTTACAGAAACACTTCCAAATGCATTGAAGAAAGCTGAAACTTTTGTTAAGAACTTTCCTGAGAATTTTGTAAACTTTATGAAAAACTTGCCAAGGAATGTAGGACTGATTATTGGTAAGGTAGCTGGTTCAATTGCTAGTTTTGCTGTCAATGTAGCAAAGAAAGGAGCTGAAGCCGGTAAAAAATTTGTAGAGAATGTTGTAAAATTCTTTAAAAATTTGCCTAAAAACGTAGCGACATTTTTGACAAATGTAGTAACAAGTGCAATCAAGTTTGTTAAGGAGTTCCCGGAAAAAGCAAGAGAAGCATCAAAGAAGTTTGGTAATATGCTTATAAATGGTTTAAAAAGTTTGCCAGGAAAGATGCTTAGTATTGGTAAGAATATAATTGATGGTATCGTTAAAGGCATTAAAAATGCATGGGGAAGTGCAAAAAAGGCTGTATCTGATTTCGCAGGAGGAGTCGTTGATGGATTTAAGAGTGCTTTTCAAATTCATTCTCCGTCAAAAGTTATGAAGGAGAAAATTGGATATAACATTGTTAATGGTCTCATAGCTGGTGTTAAAGCTAAGAAGGGAGAAGCAAAGAAAGCAGCTTCTGAGGTGTCGCAAGATATTGTGGATGCAGCTAAGACTAAGTTGGATGTTTTACAGACATATAACAAAATCTCCGAGGAAGGTGAAATTCTTTATTGGCAATCATTATTGGGTCATTTAAAAAAAGGATCTAGTGCATATCTTGAAGCATATAAGAGCTACAAAGAAGCAAAGCAAAAGTACAATGAAGAAATTAAGAATATGGAAAGCGAGTACAAAGAAAAAGTTACTACTGTATATTCTGATTTGAAAAATGAAGTTACGGATCTTACTAAGGCATATAAAGATCAGGTTGCAAGTAGGAAAGAGGCACTGTTATCTTCGTTTAAATTATTCGACAAGTATGAGATTAGTACAGATAAATCTGGAAAAGATTTGACTGATAACTTACAATCTCAGGTTGATGCTTTGCAGCAGTTCAATGGTCAAATGGAAAAATTGGAAGGAAGAAAAATCTTACCAAAAAGTCTGATTACAGAATTGAGGGAGCAAGGTGTTGCGGCTACAGGTGAATTGACAACGTTGAATGCCATGACTTCTGATCAATTGAAGCAATATGCCGATTTGTGGAAACAAAGAAATAAACTTGCAAAAGAAGAAGCTGATCGTGAAAATAAAGAGGCATACGATAAACTACAAGGCGATATTGCAAAAGCTCAATCGGCAGCATACAAAAAGCTTGACAAACTTGCTACGCAGTATGAAAAGAAGCTAAAGAAGATGAAAAATAATGCTTATGATAGTGCAAATATTGCTGGTAAAAAAACAGTTAAAGGATTGGTTGATGGAATTAACAAAAGTAAAAATAAACTTGAAAAGACATTGGGTGGTATATTAGATACTGTAAGTTCGTATATGAGCAAGATGAATGCGAAGGTTGCGGATTATAATTCAAAGGCAAATAGCGTAAGTCATTCACATAGGCAAGGTTTGACGTATGTTCCATATGACGGGTATCAAGCAACATTGCACGAAGGTGAAAGGGTTCTTACAAAAGAAGAAGCAAAGAATCAAACATCTGGTGGTGATACATTTATATTCAATAGTCCAAAAGCAATTGATGAAAGGGAGGCTGCTAGACAAATGAAGTTAGCTAAAAAGCAGTTGGCAATGGATTATTGATAATTTGTAAAGGTGGTGATAAGGTGGTGAGATAAATGGTTGAAAGTATAAAGATAAAAAACTTGGCTACAAATGTTGTGAAAAGTTTTGATATGTCTGAAGCAGATTATTTGATTTATGAAGGTGCTATTGATTGGGGTACAGTTGCAGTTAATCATAATACATTTTCGTATCCAACTCAGATAGGCGCATATATTACAAATACAGTAATTGGCACTAGAGATATATCAATAAATGGCTGGATAATTGGTGAAACGTTAGAAGAGATAGAGAAAAAGAAAAACTCGTTATCAAGGCTTATCAATCCGGTTGAGCAAGTTACTATTTACGTTGGTGAATATTCTATTTCAGGTAAACCTAGTAGCAATGTTACGTATGGTAAAGAATATGCAGAAAACAATGATGTATGCTGCAAATTTTTAATACAAATATTGTGTGATTATCCAATGTTTATTTTGACGAATCCATTAACGCCCGAGATTGGTAAAATATTTGGTGGATTTATGTTTCCTCTGACAATTCCTAAAAATAAAGGCTTGATAATGGGATATAGGCAAAGAAGTTTATTTACGACAATAAATAATCAAGGAAGTATTAGTGTAGGTATAAAGATTAAGATATATGCACATGGAACAGTGAATAACATCGAAATTATTGATGTAAATAGTGGAAAAAAGATAAGAATAAACAAAGTATTAAATAGTGGAGAAGTTGTTGAAATTGATACTAATGCAGGGAATAGACATGTTTATGGTTTTGTTAATGGAATTGAGCAAGACTATATTCAATATTTTGATTACGATTCAGAATGGCTACAGTTGCAAACGGGGATAAATACATTGACGTTTAGATCGTATTCAAGTGGTAACGTACGAGATGAATCTTATAAAAGAGCAGAGGTTATTATTGAGTACAAGTCTGCAAGATATAATATACCGGAGGAGTAAAATATGAGGTTGGAAGTATTTGATTTCGAATTGAATCGCTTAGGTCTTATAGAGATTTATTCTTCGATAAATTACACACTTAAATTCATTGATGTAGGTAGCTTCGAGTTAAAGTGCGCAATAAATGAGCAAAATGTTAAACTTATTCAGAAGAATCGTTTTTTGTGGATAGAAGATGAAGTATGTGGTATTATTCAATACATAAGTTCATCTACCGATGATGGTACTATAACTGTGAAGGGCAAGCTTGCAAAAGAAATGTTGAATTGGCGGTGGGTTTATCCATGCTTTGTTAAGACTGGAGAACCAGCTGCACTAGCTGAAAGTATCGTCAATATTCATTGCGTAAATCCTTCTGAGTCTAAGCGTAAAATGAAAGGGCTTGTAATTGGTAATGCAGGATATGTCATTAACAAGCCACATATAACGTATCAAAAGACGGGAGATACAGTTCTTACCTCTGTCCAAAACATTTCAACAGCAAACAACCTTGGCTTTGAAATATATTTTAATCCAAGAAATGTAAATCCATTTAAGTTTGTTATGTTGGAAGGGAAAGACAGGACAATTGGAAACAAAGATGGAAACAAACCAGTTGTTTTTTCCAGGGATTTTGAAAATATTGTATCAGGTAGTTACGAATATAATGATGATAGCTTTCGTAATATAGCTCTTGTTGCTGGAGAAACTGCTGATGGATCTAACAATGAGAATGCAACAAGGACATTTTTAGTTGTAGATAAAGTAGGAAGTGAGAATGTGTCTAGTTTTTACCGAAAAGAACTTTACGTTGATGCAAGGGATTTGCAATCCGAATATTCTGAAGAAGCAATTACAAAAGATGATGAAGGAAATGATATTACAGAAACTGTTCAGAAGAAAATGACTGAGCAGGAGTATAATGCAACATTGTCGAATCGTGGTTTTGAAAAGATGGGAGAAACTTTAGTTGAGGAGTCATATGAGTCTCAAATAAGAACAGATGCGAGGACAATATATCAGTTTGGAAAAGATTATACATATGGTGATTATGTTACTGTAATTGACAAAAGCTTAGGAATAATGCTAAATGTACAGATTACGGAGATGCAAATTGTTTATGATGCTAATGGTTACGATTATATACCAACTTTTGGGAATAGTGTTCCAACGATACTAAAAAAAATAAAACGAATAATATAGGTGGTGATAGTAATGGCAGAAACAAGTGGATTTTTTAATGCTGAGATGGTTGAAGGCGATGGCTCGACAACATACGATAGAATATACTATGCAGATCAATTTGCTTATTATTTTAGCAAGTTCATTTCAAACGGTGTTTACATCAATCCTGCCACACAATTAAAAGTAACATCAAAAGGTGAATTGAAGTTAAATGTGGCGGTTGGTGATGCATTCATAAACGGTTATTGGTATAAGAATGATGAGAACTTTGAATTGCAACTTGCACAAGCAAATGGTTCTTTGCCGAGGATTGATAGAGTTGTATTACGATGGGACTCATTGACAAGATATATCAATCTTGCAATATTACAAGGGAATCCGGCAGCTACACCAAGTGCAAAGAACCTTACGAGAAATGCTGATACGTGGGAACTTGGTCTTGCAGACGTATACATTGAAAGAGGTGTTTTGTCTATTTCGGATGCAAATATAACAGACCTTAGACCGGATAGAACTTATTGTGGATATGTTGCAGGAGTTGTAAATCAAATTGATACAACGAATCTTTTTGCACAGTTTACAGATGCATTTGAACAATATTATGAAAAGCAAGTAACGGCTTCAGATAAGTTTAGTTCTGATCTTGCAAAGAAATATAATGATTATGCAGTTCTTGCAGAAACTAACTTTGGAAAGTGGATGACAGATACAAAGGGTGATTTTGATACATGGTACGAAACTATTCAAGCAATGCTTAGTGATGAGGAAGCAGTTAAACTTGCAAATCAGATTTCAGAGTTAAAAAAGCAGTTTCAATTGCTTGCATTAAGAGGGTTAAAAACAGATCTGTTTGAATTGGCATCAAATGATGGTTCTGTATTTACCGAAAATGCACAGAATGCATACGTATTCTTGAAGCAGATATATGGTAAGTCTGAGCTGGTGAATGATGCATTTATTAGTGTTGGTGAATCTGGTGCGCTTGAATTTGATTCAGTTGACGCAACAAATGAGAATGTAAGTAGCGCTAAGTTAACAACTGGAATGCCTTTGAGAGGATTTATTATTGATGATGTAGCTGTTGCAAATTATACAGATGCAAATGGTAAATATTGGTTGTGCGATAGCATAGAACTTTCTGTAGATGGTTATTGGTATTGCATTAAAAGAGTTGGCAGTATTTTGTCATATAACTCTGAGAGCGTAGGAAGTATTTATAAAACACCAACAGGAACTTTAGACAAAGGAAAACAGGTGCTTTATAAGTTAAGTGATTACGTTGTTTCGAAACTTACCGATGAAGAACAAAGTCAATTGTCTGAATTGCTTTCTTATGGAGGAGGTAAGCTACCAGTTACAACAGGAAGTAATGCAGCAGAAGCTATTCAATTGCATGTAGAACAAAATGTTACAGATGAAAATGGTGTTCATAACATAAGATTCAGAAATGGTTCATTGCAATATAAAGAAGGAAGTGAATGGAAAGATGCAAAACAGTATAGCATGAATGTTGATTTTTCTACGTCGACTAGTAAATCACTTAATGACAGCATTGAAGCCAATTTGGTATTATCAAATGCTACGAGGAATTTGTTAAATCCTAATCTATTATCTATACGGCCAGCTGATTTGAAAGATTCTGGAATCACAGTAACAGTTAATTCTGACGGTTCTATAACTTTAAATGGAACAACTACAAGATCTGTTTGGGTACTACTTTATACTACTTATGGAACCGGCAACAATAACATGTTTGAGGGCTTAAGAGTATTTACAAATTCAAAACATATTTACGACTCACACCCTATGCTATATGTCGCATATTGCAAGAATAACGATGGAGCAAACGAACTGTGGACAAGCAAAAATAATGGTGATTTAATTCCTGATGGAAATGGCGAACCTTGCTTGATTAGGTTGCACATCTCCGAAGGCGTAACGTTCGACAATGAGGCATTTTTTATTATGCTTACAGATGATGATGAAGGAACTATCAATGATGAACTTATACCATATTCCGGATACGATATTAAGACGATAGGAAAGAACATTTTAAAATATCCATATATGATGTCTTCAGTAAATAATAATGGGGTAATATTTACGGTGGTTAAGGAAGGCGTAGTCAAAATATCAGGATCTACTGAAAAAAAGTATATGGCTTTCATTATAAGTGATACAAATTTAGAAGAATTTCTATTGAATTGTCTTAAGAATAGTCATAATTTAAAGGTTAGCTGCAAAACAACGAGTAATAAAGCAAATACTTTTTTACAAGTTTTAACGGCAGATAATAAATTTGTAAAGAATTTTGCAGATGTATTACCTAAAGACGCCTACGATTGGAATGTATATCGCGTGAAAGTGTTAGTTCAATATGATGATATCGGCTCTGATATAAACGCTATAGTTTCTGATATAATGGTAACACTTGATGACTCAGACACAACATTATTTACACCATATCAAACCTCAACTACGAAAATCACTAAAGATACGGAGTTTCCCGTAACTGGGCTTAAGTCATTCGATGGTGTAACTAATATTATTTCGCCAGGAAATGTAAAGGTAACATATGCGAAAAGTGAAAGCGGAGCTGCGATTCTTGATGCCTCAAAAAATAAGCTTGATAAAGATGATATTGTAAACAACCAAACTACGACAGTTGAAGGCTTTGCTTTAGATGCTAGACAGGCTAACCCAAACATAGCAGGCAGCCTTGGAGCTCAGATCAAAGCAATAAATGATAGGAAAATGCCAAATACACATATCGCTGATATAATGACAATGAATGGCGGCATGATACTTGATGTTGGATCTTCCAATATTCTAACACCAGAAACAGTTTGGGACCCAGACAACGGCGGCTATCGGGTTTCTGTTAGCAAGACCACAAATGGTGGTTTGTTATCAATGAGTGTATGTGCGAATGTTCCAGCTAATAGTGTAGTATATATACTTGTTTCAACACTTAATAGAGAAAGCATCAGCATTCAAGGTGCAGGCAATTTGATGGTAAATACAACCAATGCTGTAAGAAAAGATACATTGCATACCAAAATCCAGCTACCTTCTGGCTATACTAGTACGACAATAAACTTTATGCCAGTTATATTTCAAAATGTTTAAAGAAAGGAAGATATTATGGATAAGATTATTTTAGCTAACAAAACAACTTTTGAAATTGCAGACGGAGCTAGCCTCGGCAATATTCAGATTCGGTCGGAAGACTTTAATGGAATCAAGTCAATCACAGATGCCTTTTCGGAAGAGAACATCTTAAAGGTTACATTTACACATAACGATCAGACTTCTGGAGAGTATGAGAATCTTAAGTATGAAGGATTCTCATATATGCCTAATATTGGTGAAGATGGCACAGAAGATGGAACATACACTGTTACTATTCGATTGCGGATAAAGACGGAAATTGAAAAAGTAATAGACGAGCTGAAAGCAGGACATGAGTCCAATGCTGGAGCAATTCAAGATCTTGCAGATATGATAGCAGGAGGTGGTGAATGATGGAAACTTTTAATAGATTGATAAAGTTTTACGTACGAAGAATTACGGTAGATAAAAAACTTAAACTTGATGATGTACCAGAAAAGTGGAGATATCAAGTCGAAAAAGAAATTGAAAAATAATTGTTGTACAAAATAAGCAAAATATGTTATAATTATGATGGATATAAATAAAAAGGTGGTGAGATAAATGGCAACAATTGATGTTGTAACTGATAGATTTCAGACAACAAAAGTTTCGCAAAAAGCAGTTGGTTCAGAACCTAAAGCAGATTTTAATGCCTTATTTAAAAGCGAAGGATACAGATTTGTTGATCAAATTAGTAAAATGTTAAAGAATAACGATATTGACAACAAGGCATTCCAAGAAAAAGTAAATGGTTTACTTAAACAATATTCAGGTAAAATTGATGCAAACGCGTCAAAGATTACAGCAAACTCTGCTAGAATAGGTAAGGCTGAAAACAATATTCAGTTAACTAATATTAGTGTTCAATATTTACGAGATGATCTTTCAGGTTTGCAACGTACTGTCGACTATAATAGTCAGAATATTGGTTCTATTACAAATGACGTATCTTCACTGAAAATTCAAACGTCTTCGTTATCGGATAAATATACGTCTCTTAGTTCAGCAATTGATGCAATTGATGATGAAGTGTTTCAGCTTTCGGAGTTGGGTTCAGAAGATGGGAACGATTCGGATTTACAAACAATTAACAAAGGTTTAATGTTGAGGCTTGCTACTAATAGAATATTTTTAATAGGTGCATCTTTTAGACCTTCGGGTAATGTATATCTCTCTAGTGCTAGAGAAGTATTACGAATAACAGGATTATCTTCTATTGGCTTTCAAAATGCATTTGTAAATAGTGAAACGCTTTCCGTTTCTGGAAGCGCAACAGTCGTAGCTGTAAGTGGTGAAATGAATGGAGATGCAGTAAGTATCAAAGTTGCAGCACCGACAGGACAGATTTTGTTACAAGCATACGAAGAAATACATTTACCAATCATACAAATGTTTTTGTCATAAGTAGATTGGCGGTGAGTATATGAATCCTATTTCTATAATTACATGTTGTGTAGGTATAATCGGCTGTGTAATTGGTGTTGCAACATTTGTATCGGCACAATTATCGAAAGCAAAACAAGATGGTGCTTTGATGGAAAAAGTTGATTATCTTGTAAGAGGATTTGATGAACAAAAGAAGGATCAAAAGCAACGCAATGACCATCAAGACGATATTATTTCAGAGCATGCAATTGCGATTGAGAACTTACAAACAAGAATGAAGAATGTAGAAAAGGTGGTGTTTAACAAACATGAGTGATGAACAGTTAGAAAGAGAAAACGAGAGGTTGTCAGCTTTAAATTCAATTCTTCTCGATACTGCTAAGAGCCAAGAAAAATTGATTAAACAATTTAGGAAAATGCTTTTGGTTGTTGTGGTTTGTTTTGCATGTATTATATGTTGTATGACGATAGGTTTCTTTTGGTACGAAAGCCAATTTGAAACTACGACAACAACGACTACAACTACTGATATGAATACAAGTGGAGATAACGCAAATATTAACAATGTTACTGATGGTGACATGTATAATGATGATGCAGTTCATAATGAATAAAGGGAGTAGGTGGATGAATGGCAAAGGCACGTGTAAGAGTTACTACAACTACAGTAAGGAAAAGGACTAGAATCAAGTCAAGTAATGCAGGAAGTTCAAACTCAAATAAATCGAAAGTTAAAGGAAATCAAAAGCGATGTCCTACTTGTGGAAGGTATATGTGAATTGAGTAGTGAGCATATAAACATAAAACATAAAATCTTAGAAAAGGACAAGTTTGAGTTTGAGACGTTGATTGATAGGATGATGCTATCTGAGCAAGAAGAAAAGATGATGCGTTTGTACTATATAAAGCATAAAACGTTCAATCAGATAGCAGATGAATTGGGATATTCAGAAGTAGGAATAGCAAGGATGCACCAAAGAATAATAAAGAAAATAAGGAAATACATATAAAGGGAGTACCGCAGAAATGTGGTACTTCTTTTTTTTGCGTATATAAAAGTATATTTTACATATATTTTAGATATTTAAACAGTATATATTATAATTATTTGCATAATATATAATTAAATTATAAATAAATAAAGGAGGAGAAAGCAAATGATCTATATTGTCAAAACAAAAAAGCCAATTGAAGATTTGATTGTTAATCTTCCTCTTAAGAATCTTGTAGAATTGCAAATGAACGTTGAGGTCATTAAGAATATAAAAGACGAAAAGGAGGAAGTAAATAATGTATCAGAGTTATGCAAATAATATGGGTTATTCACCAACACAAATGAGGCTTAATCAAATGGAGCAGATGTACCCACAGTACAATAATCAGATGATGTACAACAATCAATATCAAGGGAATCAACAGCTGCCACAAAATAATGGTAATTCATTAAAGGGTAGACCGGTTACAAGCTTAGAGGAAGCAAGAGCTGCGCAGATAGATTTTGATGGTTCTGTATTTTTCTTTCCCGATATTGCTAATGGAAAGATCTATACTAAACAGATCAATCTTGATGGCACTGCAACATTAAAGGAATATAGAACTGACAGTGTTCCGGTTAAGGAGGAACAACAAACGACAGAGCAAAAGGATTATCTCGGTATGATTGAGGATCTCCAAAATCAAATTGATGAGATAAAGAAAAAGATGGGAGGAAGCAAGAATGTTAAATCCAATGCAAATGCTCGGAATGATGAGTAACATGAAGAATCCACAGCAGATGATAATGAATATTGCCAAGCAAAATCCCCAGATGAATATGGCAATGCAGATGATGGGTGGAGTTAAAAATAAAAAAGGAATGAAGCAGATGATGGAGAATGTATGCAAAGAAAAAGGAATCAGTCTTAGTGATGCAATAAATACATTCAATCAGCAAACAGGTATGAACATCAAACTATGATGTTGATATATAAACACATTATAACTATAATTTAAGGAAGGAGGTTCACGATTATGGGTGAATCAACAGGATTATCAATTGCAGATGCTATGGCATTAAGAGGAGACGAGGGCAATGATGGATTTGCTAACTCTTGGATTTGGGTATTCTTCTTATTCTTCTTACTGGCATGGGGAGGCAATGGCTTTGGCTTTGGGAACGGAGCACAAGGAGCATTAACAAGAAGTGATATGTGTCAGGAGTTCAACTTCAATGATCTTCACAATGCAGTTCGTAACACGCAGCAGTCTATATCTCAGGGATTGTGCGACGGATTTTATTCCACAAACATGAATATGCAGACCGGCTTTTCGAACGTAGCAAGAGATCTTGGTACCGGTTTTAATGCAGTTAATGCAAACATTAACGAGAGTCGTTTTGCAGCTCAGCAGTGCTGCTGTGAGACAAACCGCAACATTGATGCAGTTCGTTATGAGAATGCACAGCATACCTGTGATATTATTCAGGCGAACAACATGAACACTCAGAAGATCATTGATACGATCACAACCAACACAATTCAAGATCTGAGAGATCGTCTGCAGGACGAGAAGCTTGCAAATAGCCAGTGTGCTCAGAATGCATATCTTGTTAACCAGTTACAGCCAGTTGCAAGACCGGCTTATATCACAGCTAGTCCTTATGCAGCTCAAAATGCATGTGGTTGCTCAGGATGTGGTTCTTACTAATTCGCCATCTTGGCTGATTTGTTAAAGGGTGGCTTAGTCCACCCTTTTGTCATTTAAGGAGGTAAAAAGTTATGGCTTGTAAAAATGTATGTAAATTATGCGACAAATTAGTAATTAGTACAGCAGTTGCGTTTACTGATGGAAATTTGGTAATTACAATTCCAGCAGGTTCGTATAATAATAACGAGGAGTACTGTATTGTTATTGCACAGTCGATTCCAACAACTACAACGATTGGTGCTCCAGTATATATTCAGATTGGAGCAGGAACCGAATTGTATCCATTAACGAAAAGGAATTGTAGACAAGTAACTGCTTGTGGAGTTAGAACAAGGACAAAATATTGTACATGTTGTGAGACAAATCAGACAGGTGGATTATTCAGGATGTTGGGAAATCCTTGTTGCCAGCCGAATAATGATTTGAAATCAATCAACGGAACGGCTCCAGTTGCAGCAGTAGCTGCAGTAACAAATAAAAGTAAATAGGAGGAATTGATATGAAGATGATTAAGAAACTTGAAAAGTATATCAACGAAGAGATCGGTGATGCTAAGAAGTACGTTGAATGTGCATTAGCACATAAAGATGAGAATAGAGATCTTGCTGATACATTCTATGATTTAAGTCAGCAAGAAGTAAAGCATGCCGATATGCTTCATAAACAAGTAGTCGAGATGATTGATCAGTATAAGCAGGAACATGGCGCTCCTCCTGAAAATATGCTGGCTATCTATGAATATTTGCATGAGCAGGAAATCGAAGCAATGAAAGAAGTTAAGATGATGCAGCAAATGTATAAGTAAATTATTAAGGGACGGTTGAAATATACCGTCCTTTTTATATTGTTGTAAAGTCATAGAATGTCTCAGAAATGATTTTAATTTATTTAATGGTAAAATAATCATCCAATCATTAAAATGTCAATATGAGTCAAATATGGGCTTAAAAATTTTTTTAATAAATTTGCAATTTCCTATTTACTTTTTCAAATGATGTGTTATAATAGAATTAACAAATAAATCAGTAAACACCTAGGAGGGAAACAAAATGAAAGCATTTAAAACATCAACAAAGTACGTTAAAGGAAATCTTATAAAGGCAGTCTCAGGAGAAGATTATACAACATGCTTAATTAAAAAAGAAAATGGAAATTACGCAGTACTTACAAGAGATAATGATAAAGATGAATATGATTCATTTTTTAGAAGTTTTAAAGATTTAGAAAGAGCAGAAAAACATTATAATATGCTTGCATACTAAATAACAAAATGGCCGGTGAAATTCCGGCCAACAAAAACAAATATCTAGGAGGAAAATAAAAATGGAAGTTATTTGTAAGTCATTAAATGGAGTGAAGTTTATCTGTTTAAGATCACCAAAAGGAAAAATCTTTAGTAAGTCAAAGATTGAGGCAAAAATTGATTGGAATGAACTACTTAAAAATAAGTGTTATGAAGTATGGTCTCATACTGGTAAGAATCCAGAAAGAATAATTATGAATCAATCAGCATACTCTGAATTTGAATCTGAAAAGGTATCTGAGGTAAGTTTAAGAAAAAAGCAGTCTGGATTGTTTTATGAATCAATTCCAGTGGTTGTAAAATAATTTGAAAAAATTTTCAAAAACCTATTTACAAATTAAAATTTATGGTATATAATAAATACATAATCAAATAACAAATAATTCTTAGAAAAGAGAGGTAATAAAAATGAAATTTGAAGTAGGTAAAGAGTACAAAACAATCAAAAAGAACATGGAAGTAGGAGTTAGAACTTTTAAAGTATTAAGAGTTTCGCATAAAAATTTGGCAATTGAAGTAACTGGTGCAATCAATGGAATTTTTAGGATGACTACAGATTTCAGAGGAGATGAATATATTTGCTTAGGATTAAATGATAGAAATTATTGTAATCCATGTGCAAAAGATGTTTTGTAATTAAAATTCATTGCACTGTCGGGAGATAGAGCATAACATATAAAATATTAAAGATTAAAGGAGGATGTCAAGAATGACAAGAAATGAGTTAGAAAACATGACAAAAGAAAATGTAGCAAAGGTTGCAAAGGATCTTGGTGTAAAGCGTTACAAAGGAAAGTCAATGCTTTCGAAGAAAGAGTTAATTGATAGTATTTGTAAAGCAATGGAATCAAATGATGATGTAGCCGATGCACAGAAAGCAATTAGCGAAGCTGGTGAGCAGATCAAAAAAAATGAAATTGTTGTTGATCGTAAAGTTAAGGATGAAAGAATTTTGTCTGCTCCGATTGGTACATTGATTGCTTTTTATGAACCGGAAACAAACAAGTTAAACACTGCAAAGCTTACAAACCGCAATAAAGTCAAGAGATTGATCAAATGTGAGACTCAATATGGTAAAGAGTTCTTAATTCCATTTGAAAATATTAGATGGGTTAAGACAGGTTCGAGATGGCCAAAAGGAATCTATAATGAGTTGAAAGGAAAGAAAGCTGATGCAGGTAAAGAAAAGTAGTACAAATGACAAGAAAGTTTTTTCTGAGATTCTCGATTTGTATCGTTTAGAGCAGAAGTTCAAATTTGCAAAGCAAGAATATGACAATCAGAAAAAGAAGCTTTCGTTAGGTATTCGTAACTATATGTTTTCCAAGGACTACTCGCAATTAGATTTCAAAAGCAGAGAATTCGGTAAAGTGCATGTTTCAAATATAATTCGTAAATCAATTATTTGGGATGTTGAAAAACTTAAGAAAAAGTTAGATAAGGATTTAACAGATCAGTTCATTGAAAAGAAGTACATTGTGAATAATATGCAAGGTCTTATTAAACTTTTAAAAGAAGCTGGTGTAAAACCAAAGGAATTCAAAAAGTTTATTACTGTCGAGGAAAAAGTTAATCAGCAGAAAATGAATGAGCTTTCTGAGATTGGTGAGATTGATAAGGAAGATATTGGCGGATGCTATGAATTGAAAGAAGCAGAGGGTTACTTAAAGATCAATGTGAAAGAGCTGGAGAATGAAGAATGAAAAAAATGCATTGGCAAAAGTTCTTTGGTTCTATGGTCTTATTGGTAGTGTAGATTCCGAAGAACAAAAAATTATTTGTCCATTCCACGAAGATGCAAATCCAAGTATGATTGTTAATTTAAAGCAAGGAAGTTATTACTGTTTTGGTTGTCAAGAATCTGGTGATGCATTAAAATTTGTGATAAGAATGGAACATAAGCTGCATAGATTAAATGATCTTCAAGGATGTAGAAAGTATTTTGAAATTCTTAAATCAAATAAATGCAGAAAAGTAAATTTCCATAGAGTGGAAAAAGTCAAAAAGACTTCAAAGCAAATGTATGCAGAGGCACATGATTACTTCCATGGTTTATCAAAAGTAAATTGGAGAAAGAAAAGTGATTTTGATGAAGTAAATGAAGTACGTGATTATATGAAGAAACGAGGGTTTAATCCGAGTACATTAAATAAGATCGATGCAAGAATTACATTCAGTAAAAATTATGAATTGATTTTTCCAATGTTAGACAACGGTAGATTTAAAGGATGGGTGTGCAGGACAAATATTCCAGAAGTTGAACAGAAAAGAAAGTATTTGTACAACAAAGGATTTCGTCGTAAAGTATCACTTGTTGGAGACTACGGAGATAATGAAGTTCTATTTGTTGTTGAAGGATTTATGGACAGGCTTAAGTTCATTCAGTTTGGTGTTGATAATGTAGTTGCAATCTTAGGTTGGAAAATGTCATTGCATCAAATTGAAAAGATAAAAAGTAAAAAGAATATTAAGTATATTGTTTCTGCATTGGATAATGATCCATGTGGAATTAAAGGAAGTAAATACTTAGAAAGTGTATTCAAAGAGAAATATGTTAGATTTGCATATCTCAAAGGAATAAAAGACCCAGGTGAGATGTCAGAAGAGACATTCAATAAAATGTATAGAAAGACAATGAATAAGATAAAACACAAAGAACATGAAATGCATGGACGAAGTAAAGATGAATAGTAGATGAAACCGAGAGTATGATCGTGCTGGTACATATGGTGGGAAAGGTACTTTGCAGGATGGAGAGGTCAAAGGGTAAGGTATATCTCAAGAATATCTAAATATGTCAACTTGCATATATGTCAATAGTTGTAGAAAGGAAATAAAAATTATGGGTTTATTAGACAAAATGAAGCATGAAGCTGCAAAGTCTGGAGCAAGCAAAGGAAAATTTATGTACTTCAGACCAGATGAAAAGAAGCGTGTAAGATTCTTACAGGAGCTTGATGATGGATTTGAAATTCCATTCCATGACAATTATGAGAAAGGAGTAAATGTTCCATGTCAGGAAGTATTTGGCAAAGATTGTCCTTATTGTGAGGACGAAGATCTTAGAACAAGAAGCCAATTTGCATTTTCGGTTTATGATTATGATGCAAAGGAAGTTAAGATTCTTATGCAGGCAGTAAATCAGTGTTCGGCAATACCTGCACTTGTAAATATGGCAGAAACATATGGGACGATTACAGATCGTGATTATGTATTGAAGAAGACAGGCAAAGGTTCAACTTCAAGTTTTACGATTATCCCGATGGATAAGAATAAGTTCAGAAATGAAAAGGCGAAAGCACTTTCAAAGAAAGCATTGCTTAAGTATCTCAATCAGGCTTTTCCTTGTGATATATCAGATGATGACGAGGATGACGACGATGATGATTATGAAGACAGTTATAAGAAACCTAATACAAAAAAGAAAAAGGCTTCTGAGGATGACTGGGATGATGAGGACAATACATCTGATTATTCAGATATGTCAGCACGTGAGCTTTATGATCTTTGTTGTGATCGTGACATTGAATGTCAGAAGAAACGTCCGGCAAAATATTATATCAATCTGTTAAAAGAGGATGATGCAGCCCATGATGATTGGGACGATGAGGAAGATTCTGATGAAGATGAATGGGAGGATGACGATGAATAAATCATTTACAGATTTTTTTAATGATCAGGTCACTTTTCAAAAAGAAGTCAATGAAAGATTTGGATATGGTGTAAGTGTAGAAAACATTCCAGAGGATAATGTTGAGATTGCAAAATACCATATGCTTGCGTTGATGGAAGAGACGGGTGAATTGGTAAAATCTGATAAGCGTTGGAAGAATTATCGTAATACTCATTTCGATAAAAATAACAAGTTGGAAGAGCTTTCTGATTGCTTCATTACATTATTTAACGTTGCAATGTACAGCGGTATCTCAGCCGAAGAGATTGAATTAGCATTAACTAAAAAAATGGATGAGAACATGAAACGAATAAGGGAGGCCTAGTGCTTCCCTTTGCTATTATAAGGAGAATAAAAAAATGAATAAATTAAAGTATAAAGTCGATAAAATTCTCAAAAATCAGTTGATAAGTGTACAAATAAACTTATTAAATGAATGTACAAGCAGATGTAAGAGTTGTAGAAGATACACTTGGCCAAAAGATAAGCTTAATCTTGATGATGTAAAAAGAATTGTAAATTTTTTGTATAATAAGTATAGGATTGAGTCAATTCTTTTTTCAGGAGGAGATCCAGTTTGCTATGATGAATTGGATAAAGTTATTGAATATTGCAATAGATTTGGAATACATACAGCATGTATTACAACACTTATTACAGAAGATGAACATATTAAAGATGCATTAGTAAAGACAGATAGATTATTCGTTTCATTCGATGCATTTGACAAAGAAAAATATAAAGAAGTAAGAGGAGTTGATGGATCAGAAGTCGTAAAAGAAAATTTAAGAAGTATAAATGTTTTGAGAAAAAAAAATGGAAAAGAAAAGATAAGGTTAAGTATGACAGTTGGAAGATTGAACTTAGATCAAGTTATAAAAGTGTACACTTTTTGTAAAGAAAATGATTTAAACTTAAACTTCTACTTATTGCATACATGGGATGATTTAATGATGTCAAATGATGATATTAAGTTATTTTTTGGCATGATGAAGAAAATTTCTGAAGAAAATTATATTGTAACAAATGCTGGAAGTTTTTTTGAAAAAGAAGATCAGTTAAAAGAAAGCTTTGATTGCTACATTCCAAGAATAACTTGTGCAATAAATGCAGATGGAAATGTATTTCCATGTTGTAAGTTGTTCGACGAGAATAACTTCTACAAAGATCAGTTAAAGTATTCATATGGAAATGTGTTAAATGAAGATATGAATGAAGTATTTAGTAGAAGACTTACGATTAAATATCCTTTGAAGTGTAGTAATTGTAAAAGTTGTTTGCCGCAATATATAAGTCCAATTAACTTTATGGATGACTTGTATAAGCATAAAGATGATGCAATATTCATGTAAGAGGTGATTAGCATGTTAATAATTGTAGAAGGAATTGACAGAGTCGGAAAAACAACATTATGTGAAATGTTGTCAAAGTCATTTGGCATTAAGATATTTAAGCATGATTCTAAATTGTTTAATCTAGACAAAATGGATAATGATAACGAGACCGATAAAGCAATTAAGATTTGTGAGATTTGCAAATTGCTAAATGGGACTTTATTGCTGGATAGATCTTATTGGTCTGATTTTGTATATGGAGTTCTTGAAAGAAATTATTGTATATCAGATGCTTTGAATAATTTAAAAAAAATTGAAAGCATATACAAAGATGAAGCAGTGATAATATATGTTAAGCCTGTTGACTTAAAATTTTCATCAAAACTTCATGGTGCAGATTTGACAAAATATAACGATTTATTTGAATCGGTAAGAAAAGGAACGAAATGCAAAGTTATAGATTGTACATATGAAAGTCTTGAAAAAGTCAAAGTAGAATTAGAAAGTATTTTGGGTGATAAAAAATGAATGACTTAATATATAAAGTTGGAGAAGCAAATTGTAATAAAGTATTTGATAAGAATGGCGGCTTTTATGAGTATAACTTGATAAAAAGTGAAATTGCAAAATTGTCAGATAATGGCTTGAGAAAATGCTTTGTTTTGGTAGGAGGAAATCTTTCAGATGAAAGTGAATATGAGAAGATTATAAGTCTCATAAAGAGAAAAAAAGATAAAGGATATAAAGTGATATTTATTGTTACTGATTCTATATCATTAAAAGAAATGTCAGTTGACGTAATAAAGAGATGCGATTTATTATTGCACCAAGCTGTTGGCTTTGTATTTGATAATATAGATATAGAGCAAAAGTATTCATATGTGCCGGAATTATTTTATGCAGACAACGAAAAGCCAAAAGTTCAAAAGGATATGATTTTTTTTGGAGGAGGAAGTTATAATAGAGATGATAAGATAAAAGAGTATCTTAGAAAAGACAATGAAATGAAACAAGGAACGTTTTCCATTATAAAGGATAGCTTAAATGATGAAAGAATAGATTATAGTTCATTGCAATTACTGATGAAAATGTTTAAGTTTAGTTTAATTATTTGTAGAAAGGAATACAGGGATAATTCATGGTTTACACCAAGATTTGTCGAAGCTATAAATAATTGGAGTTTACCAATTGTTGATATTGATTTTAACAAAAATAGACTTTATAACTCTTATGAAGTTGCATCATACGATGAAATGATAGAGTTTATTGATAATATGGATGAAAGTAAAAGGGAAGATAAGATTATTGAATTGAAAAAAGAAATAAAAAGTAATAGAGAAAAATTTGCCAAAAATATAATTGATTTTTGCAAATAATGAAAGGAATTGTAAATGTTAAGTAATGTAATTGTAAAAGGAGAATCTTTAGATGAAGTATGGCTTACTTGGTTTAAGCAAATGATAGATAATAAAATCTCAGAAGAAAGTAGAGATGGAGAAGTTGCATCAGAAATAATAAATGCAATAACTGTTTTGGAAAATCCAACAAAGAACATAATGACTAATCAGGTAAGAAAGCTGTCAATGAGATATGCTATCGGTGAAATGCTTTGGTATATGTCAGCTAATCCAAGTTTGAGTGCAATCCAGCATTATACAAAAGCTTGGGATAGAATGTCAGATGATGGAGAAACAGTAAATAGTAATTATGGTTATATTATTAAAGAGGCATATAACTTTAATCAGTATGAGTATTGCAAACGGTTACTTGTTAAAGATAAAAATAGTAGGCAGGCAATTATTCACATTAAGGTACCAAAAAATACTTTGGAACAGCCTACAAAAGATTTAAACTGTACAGTTTGCTTACAATTTTTAATTAGAGAAAATAAACTATACTGTACAACATATATGAGAAGTAATGACTTATGGTTAGGATTTCCGTATGATATTTTTCAGTTTACTTGTATTCAAGTAAGAATGGCAATGGAATTAGGATTGGAAATTGGAAGTTATACACATATAGCAGGATCATTGCATATGTACAAAAGAGATTTTGATAAAGCAATTGAAAGATATAAGGAGGAAAATAATGTTTGATTTACATAGGCATGATGAATATTCAACATTTGACGGGTATGGTAAAGCTACAGAGTTAGCTGCTTTAGCAAAAGAATATGGATATAATGCTTTATGTACGACAAATCATGGAAATACAAATGGATTGATTCAAACGTATATGGCTTGTAAAGATTTAGGCATTAAATCTATATTAGGAGTCGAAGGCTACTTTTTGCCAAAATGGAAGCAGCAAACTAGAGGATTTCATCTGATTGTCATTGCTAAGAACTTAAAAGGATATGGCAACATGAACAGATTGCAATTTGAAGGCGAAAAGCAAAAATACTATAATCCAATATGGGATTTTGATTTACTGGAAAAATATCATGAAGGGCTGATTTGTACAACTGCTTGCGTAGCAAGTTATTCATCGCAATGTATAATTGCGGGTAAGAATGATTTAGCAGAAAAATACTTAAGAAAGTTAAAAAGCATTTTTGAAGATGATCTTTACGTTGAGATTCAGCCATATAAAGTGTCAGAAGAAGGATTGCAAGAATATGTGAATGTTCAGTTAATTAAGTTGGCAAAGAAATTAAAGATCAAATGTATATTAACTTCGGATTCTCATAGAGGTAGAAAAGAAGATTTTGATACATACATGAAGATGCATGAAGTTGCAAATCACAATTTTGCAGACATTGAAGCAACATATGCTGAACGATATATGCCAAAGCCTTTTGAAATGCAAAAGAGATTCTATAAAATGCATAAAGATGATTTTGGTGATGAGTTGGCTAAAAAACTTGCAAATAAAATGGCAAAGAATCTTGATGAGATTGAAGATAAATGCGAAGATAATTATCTTGAACAATTGCCATTAAAGTTGCCAAAATTGGGAGATGATTCTACAAAAGTTTTAAAAAATAAAATTATTGAAGGTCTTAAAAGAAGAGGTAAATATAGGAAGGAATATATTAAGAGAGTAAAAGAAGAGTTTGAAGTTATTCATTATCACGGATTCGAAGATTATTTTCTTATTGTTGCAGACTATGTTAACTGGGCAAAGAAAAGAGAAATTATTGTAGGTCCAGGTAGAGGATCTGTTTGTAACTGTTTAGTAGCATATGCAATAGGAATAACTGAAGTAGATAGTTTATTATTTAATCTCGATTTCAGAAGATTCTTAAGGAAAGATAAAAAGAAGTTTCCGGATATTGATTTAGATTTCGAAACGTCAAGACGACATGAAGTAATTGAATATTTATGTAAAAAATATGAAGGACATGCTGCAAGAATTTGTTCATATGGTCTTTATAAAGTAGACAATCTTTTGAATGACTTATTTAAAGTATGTGGACTTCCAACAGATAAGACTTTAGATGATGAGGAAGTAAAAAGAAATAAATCGGAAATTCAATATATTAAATCATTTGTTCAATCAAATGTTGATGAAAATCAAAACTTAAATATAAATAATTTGACAGAATCTGCCGAAGCAAAAATGATAAATAAAAAGTATGATAATATTCTTATTCATTTTTGCAAGTTATACAAGAAAGTAAGATTCATCGGAACGCATGCAGCTGGTGTAGCAATAACAGGTGGAGAATTGCTTGATTATGTAGCTTTAAAAGTTGACAAGAATGGAGATGTATTTACAAATTATGACTTGACTGATATTGAGACCGTTAACGTTATCAAATTTGACATTCTTGGGCTTAAGACTATGGAATCAATTGGTGATTTAAGAAAAAGCACAGGAGTTATAGTTGATTATGATGAAGCTGTAAAGGATAAAAAGATTCTTGAGAGTTTTAGACTTGGCAATTGTGATGGTATATTTCAGTTCGAAAAGAAAACAGCAAGAGATATTCTTGAGAAGATTCATTGTGATTGTTTTGAAGATATTGTAGCTGCATCATCAATGAATAGGCCGGGACCATTAAGTTTGAAGCAGCCAGATTTATATGCTGAAAATAAATACAACATTGAGGAAGCAAAATCTTCTGAGTATTGGGAGTATACAAAAGAATCTTATGGCACAATCATATATCAGGAGCAGGTTCAAAGAATATGCGTTAATATTGGAGGACTTGAATGGACAGATGCAGATAAGATCATGAAACTTATGAAAGGCGGACATATGACAGAATCCGCTCAAAAAGCTTATAATGAAAATAAGGAAAACTTAAAAAGAAAGTTTGTTGATGGAGCTGTAAGTAATGGATATGAAAGAAGCTTTGCAGAAGATCTGTTTGAAAAAATGATTTCATATACATTTAATGAAGGACATGGGGTTGGATATTCTTTGATAAGTGTTGAAGAAATGTTTTACAAAGTATATGAGCCGAGTGCTTATTGGTTTGCAAAGCTTAAATATGCAAAGAATGATTCAGAATATGATAAGTTCTGCGCGAAAGCAGTAAATGATGGATCTGTTGTATTTCTTCCTCATGTTAATTATTCTTCAGAAAAAGCAAAACTTAGAAAAGTAGAAGGCGAGGATTGTTTACAGCAAGGTCTTTCTGAGATTAAAGGAGTTGGAGAAAAAGCAGCTTCATATATTCTTGAGGAAAGAAAAAAGCATGGAATATTTACTTCATTCGATAATTTTTACGATCGTTGTAAGTCAAGGACTGTAACATCACGAGTTGTTGAACTATTAAAAGAAGCAGGAGCTTTGGAATTTAATAAAAAGATTTATATTAAGAGAGTAACAAAGTACAATAGTGCTCTTTATTCAAGGGCCAATTAGAATTTATAGAATGCTTTAGGATTGATTTAATATAATCTGCTTAATATTTTCATAAGTCAAAATATAAAATCATTCTTGAGGCATTCTAAAGGTTTAGGAGGATACGTATGAAATATTATAATGAAAGAATAAGTTATGATGAGCGGGACGAACATTATGAAATATATGTCGAAGGAATATTCGAATGTTCATGCGATGCTGGTGAATTAACAGAAACATTACAAGAAGTTGAAAAAAGTTTAAGAAATTCATAAAAAACTATTTACAAATGCGAAGAAAGTGGTATAATAGAATTATCAAAAGGAATACAAACAAACATTTAGGAGGATAAACGTATATGAAGTACAGATTATTAGTAAAGGTTGGTAGAAGTTGGAAGCATGGTAAAGTAGTTTATGATTCATATATTGAAGCTCAGATTCGTCAAGAAGAATTAAGACTTGTAGGAATCAAATCAAAAATTACAGATGAGTTAGGAGGTGAATTATAAATGAGACTTTGGCATATTGATTTGTTAGAGGTTTTACCAAGGCAGCAGCTATTATCACAATGGAGAGAATGCTGTTGCATAGCAAGAAATATCTATGCAAACGGTACACCAAATCACTTGTTGGTAAATAAAATTTTAGATTATGACATTTCTGATTTTTATAGTTATTCAATTCTTGTATCAAATGAAATGCTTAGAAGAGGTTATAAAGTAGATCGCAGTAAATTTGAAAAGTATTATAAATGTGATAGGTTTACAAGCAGACCATTTCCAGGTTGGCATAATGATAGATACTTTTTACAATGTTTTTGCAATTTACAAGAAAAGTATGATTGTGGAGGAATAACTGATAAGGAATGGTGTAAAGTAGTAAATAAATATTATGAAAGGAGTTGTTAAAAGTATGGCTATTGGAATAGATAAAATGATTGATCGTGATCAAATGCATTTAGAAGTATTAAATAGAATGCCAGTAAATATGTTGGCAATTACAGCCAAACGTTCAGGAACAGAATATGAGATCAACGATGGCAAGATTGTTGCTGAAATTACTAATGTGAAATAATTTTAAGGAGAAAAAAGAATGAGTGAGAAACTTAATAAAAGACAATTTTAACGTTAATTGATCTTAATAATGAAACAAAAGTAGTTACAGGTTAACTAGATTGGAGGAAAGAAGTGGCAAAGACAAATAAAGAAATGATCATTAAATTATGCAATGATATTAACAAAAAGAATGGTGAAGGAACAATTTACACCATAGGCAGTAAAAATGCTAATCTTAAGATTAAGAGATGGAGTACAGGGATTGAAGATCTTGATGCAATTATCGGTGGGGGTATGCCCGAAGGAAGAGTTGTTGAGATCTTTGGTCCAGAAAGTTCAGGCAAAACTACATTACTTTATCATTTGTGTGGGCTTCATCAGTTATGCTTGGACGTTCCAATTGAAGGAACATTTGATGCAGAACGTGCAAAGGTGTTTGGGAATAGGCCAAAGCAAATGCTGATTTATCGTGCTAAGTATGGAGAGGATGCTTTCAATAAAACAATACAGTTTGCAAAAGCAGGTATTCCATTGATTGGCATTGATTCAGTACCAAGCATGGTTCCGAAGGAAGATGCGGAAAAAGTATTGAAGTCTGCTGAGAAAGATTCCATTGAAGAACAGAGAATTGGTGGCACAGCAAGATTGATGAACAAATATCTACCGACTGTAGAAGAAATTATTGAGATCACCGGAACGACATTGATTTTTATAAATCAAGTAAGAGATAAAATGAATGCAATGTTATTCGGAGAAAAGACAGATACTCCGGGAGGTAGAAAGTTAAAACATGCTTGTTCACTTCGTATTCAGGTAGCAAGAAGGGCATGGATTGAGATTCCTAACAAAGATCCAAGAAACAGTGCAACTAGTAAAAAAGTTGGATTGATTATGAAATGTAAAGTGGTCAAGTCGAAAGTGTGCAATCCAATGGGAGAATGCGAGATTCCGCTTTTCTTTGATCGAGGATTCGTTTCGTTTGATGATGTCCAAAAGATTAGAAAAGAATTGATGGTTGCAGAAGCAGCAAAGTTTGGCAAGAGAGTTCCAAAAGAATTTATGGAGGATGATGATGAGTAGCAATATAGAGAAGTGTTCTATTTGTGATAGCACATCGATGGAACATTGTTTGCAAATAAAATGCAAATATTGGGCAGCAGGAAGTCACTTGAATAATAATAAAAATGGAAAGGAAAAGAAAAGTGGGAGAGTTAATAGCAACAATTGGCACGGAAAGAACAAAAGTTGATAAAGCAATGATTATTGTTGCAGGAACAAAAGAAAAACCATATTTTGAGATACTTTATCATGAGATTGGCAAAGAATATGACAATATTGGTTTTGGTTCATACGACTTAAATAATGTATTTGACTGGAAAGAACAGTATTTAGAAGTTGTGAAAGTGGAGGCATAGGTAGAATGATTAAATGTAAAATTTGTGGATGTGAATTTGTACCGGTAATTGATAAGCATTATATTGCCAGAGATAATGGTGAATCTGGAATGTCAACAGTATTTAAGCATACTGAGGGTAACACGTATGATGCATTTGATTGTCCATCTTGTGGTTGCCAGATAATTGCCCAAGAACGAAAGAGAAAACTTATTGATATTTCAATTCCAGAGAAGGAAAAGTAAGATGGAATATAAGCTAACATGCTTTGGTAAATGGGAAGATATAGCAAGATGTGGAATGTGTCCCGATGAAGGAACATGTTTGTGCGAGACTAAGCGGAAAGAGGTAGATGCGAATGAAAAGAATAAGCAGAATAAGCAAGGATGAATACTATCTTAGAATTGCATTAGCTGTTTCAAAAAGAAGTACTTGTTTGAAAAGACATTATGGTTGTGTTATTGTAAAAAATGATGAGATCATTGCTACAGGCTATAATGGATCACCAAGAGGAGAAGAAAACTGTTGCGATTTAGGTAAATGCAAAAGACTAAATGTTCCACATAATAGTGGTGATTATTCTGATTGTCATTCAGTTCATGCAGAACAAAATGCAATGCTGTCAGCAAGTAGAAAAGAAATGATCGGAGCAACAATGTATCTTGTAGGTGAAGAGTTTACATCAAATAATTATTGGGATTATTGGCGAGAGGTTGAAGATGCGACTCCTTGTCCTATATGTGAAAGAATGATCAAGAATGCAGGGATTATTTCTGTAAAAAATGCAAAAAGTTGCAAAAACCTATTTACAAATGAGTAGATATGTGTTATTATAATATCAACAAATAAATAAACTAAATGTTCAGGAGGACAAAAATATGACAAAGAGATATGCAGAAGCAAGAGAAAAGGCAGTTAATAATAATATTGATGCAATTAAAGCTGAAATGAAAAATTTAAGAAAGTATTCTAAGGAAGAGCTTTTGGAAAGAGCTTTTAGCTACAGACTAATGACTGAAGGAATGACAAAATCATTTCTTGTATCTGATATTGCAGTATGTAAAGTAACAGGTTACTCAAATTTTTAATTGATGAGTAGTTTTAAAAATAAAGCCGGGTGAAATTCCCGGCTATTATAATATTTAAGGAGAAAAAGTTGGGAATTATTGATGAAATTAAAAGTAATGCTGTGAAGAATGGAACAAAAATTCAAAGTTCAGATGCAGCACAATTGGAAAAAATATTTAATAAAATGTTCTATACAGAGCATAATATTGAAGAAGAAACAAAGTTTATACATCAAGTAATGACAAGAGGTCTTGAATCACAGGAACGTGTAGGCTTACATGCTTCGTCATTGATTGTTGGTGATAAGGTATGGTGTACAAGGCAGGAGGTTCTTAGCTTATTGTATAAGCAGGTTCAAAAGGAAAACACTTCTATAGGATTATTAAGAATCTTTGAGGAAGGAAATGCAATCCATGAGAAGTGGCAAAGGCTGTTGATTCGCGCAGGATATGGCAAAGCAAAAACAATGGATCGGACAAGATTTAATACTGAATATGAAGTATCATATACGCCAGACATTGTTTGTAGAATACCAGAGTTCTTTGATGGTGTAATGGTTGGAGAGATCAAGTCAGTCAATTCATTTAGCTTTAAGAAAATGACTGAACATCCAAGTGCAAAGAAACAATTACAGCTTTATATGTTCTTATGTATTCAAGAAGCAATGAAAAAAGGAACATGGAACGGTAAAGACTACACAAAAGGATTTGTTCTTTGTGATTCAAAAAATGATCAGGACTTTAAGTTATTTATTTATGATTATGACGAAGACTTTCTTTCTCCGTATATTGATCGTATGGAAGAGGTCAAGTATAGAAAAGAAAAGCTACTTCAGGAACATAAAATGATTCCAAGGTGCAAAGATTGTAAATCATGTGATTGCAAAAAAGCTATGGATTGCAATATGAGGAATGCATGCTGGGATGTTGGTTTTGGAAGGATTAGACTATGAAAGTAAGTAAAGGACAGATTGTTGTTGGAATAAATCCGTACAATAACAAAAAACGCAAATTCAAATTCTTAGGTAAAAGTAAAGGCATAGAAAAGTTTACGCATCCAATTTGCTTGTACGATTATAAAGAAAAATGTGTTGTAATGATAACAAATGAATTTGCTAAATTATGGAGAATAAAACCATATGAGTAGAATATGTCCTATAAATCATTCTGTTGTACTTTATTTGGACTGTTTAGATTGTGATGATAAAATATGCATTCATCCAAGTAAAAGTCATCAGAATGTCAAATATGAGCCCAGAGAGGTATATAATAAAATGCATACAATAGTAATAGGAATAGATCAGTCATACAAAGATACTGGTATTTCAGTATGGTTTGATGGTAAGTTAAAGCAAGCAACTGATTGTTTTACGCAAAACCTTGAAAACAATACAATAAAAAGAAAAACATTGAGAGCAAGACTTTTAAATGTGTTTGGTAAATTAAATGCCAAAAAGTTAACGTATGAGTCAATAAAAGAAAAATGTAAAATAATCTGTATTATTGAACGCATTCGTTTACAATCCCAAGGATTCATAAATATTGACTATATTAAGTCAATTGGTGCTTTAAATGCTATGATTGTAGATACTGCAAATCAGTATAGCATTCCAGTTTATTCTGTTGATACAAGAGCATGGAAATCAGCATCAATAGGTACATCTAAGGAAAAAGCAAACAAATATGGTTTTGATCCAAAGAAATGGCCTACAATATTATGGTGTATAAAGCAAGGATATGAAAACAAAATAAAAGCCAATGCCGGTAAGAAAAAGAAAGGAGTAATTGAAAAGAACGAAGAAAGATACACCTACAATGATAATATTGCTGATTCGATTGGCATTGGCAAGTTTTACTTTGTAGGAAATCACAACTTATTAAAGGAGGAACATTGACTTGGGAAGTTATGGCCATTTAGGTAATAGCAAATCTGTATGCATGGATTGTAAAGATCGTATAATTGGATGTCATACAATATGTGAAGCTTACCTTGAAGAAGTTGCAAAAAATAAAATAATTTCAGAAAAAAGAAAAAAAGAAGAAAATACTATAAAAGCATTAAAACATCTTGATCGTCCTAAAGTAAGTAGAAGATCAAATAATACACCACAAAGATGTCATATAAAATAAATATATTTATATCATAGAGGCCTTAGATTAAGTTCTAAGGTCTTTTTATTTTATAGCCAATAAAATATTAAGCTATTATATTAAAGTTCCTTATTTGTCATTCTATGACATCACAGATATATAATAATTTCTTAAAATAACCTATTTACTTTTGCATAGTTCTGTATTATAATGACTATAGTAAATCAAATAAATACTTAGAAAAGGAGTAAAAAGCAAATGAAATTATCTAAAATCAATTCAAATGGTTATAAAATCTATATGGAAGAATATAACTCTATTTCGGAGTTTATTCAAAAAATCAATTCAAGATCACAAAATCCAGAAATGACATCAAAGCAATCAGAAACAGGAAGATTTAGCTTCACAGGTACAAATGATTATAATGAAGCAGAAAACTTATTATTACATGGTTGGGTGGAAGAATCTGAAAAGCTCAATGAAATGTTAAAACTTAAAGTATTAAAAGAGAAATCAGTTAAAAATACTTATGATGTAGCCGGCTTCCAATGTTCAGTTCCAAGATATTTGCAAGGTATTCCAACAAATATGATCAATCAGAAAGTAGTCACAAAGAAACAAAAAGTAATTACAATAACAAAAAATATATCATATTCTGCATGTGTAAAAAAGGAAACTATAGAACAAGAATCTATAAAAGTACTTCAACTTGTTAATAATTTAGAAAAACAAGGCTATAGAGTTATTCTTAATGTTACGTTTATTACAAAGTCAAAAAATGAAAACATAATTCTTTGTAATAAAGTAAGAATTAAAAATGCAAGTGAACGTCTCAATCTTTCAAAAATAAGTTTTCCAATGGTTCATCCTAGTTATTTAAGACGTATTCTTTTTAAATGGATGGAAACATTTGAATGCACAACAAAACAATTTAATGAATCTTATGGATTTCCTGTAAAATGCATAACATTTAATGATATTATTAAAAACAATAAAAATGACAATGAATATTTTGCAGAAGCATTATACTTAGGCAAAGATACGTTAACATTGGATGATTTAATCAAATAATTGCTCTAGATGGTTGTAGATAGGTTCTGCATATGCATAAAAATTTTTTAACAAATTTTGCAAAACCTATTTACAAATTCAGAAAAACGGTATATAATAATAACATAATCAATTATTAAATAAATAAATCTTAAAGAATAAGGAAGGAGATATTGGTTATGTTAAATATTAAATCTATTGTTAAAAATCCTGAGAAAAAGTTTTATGTTGATGTAATGTTTGAAAATGATGAGAACATTTATACAAGAAGAACATATAAAGAAAAAGAATTTGATGGTAGAATTTATTCATTTGTATTTTCTGGTGTTAAAGTATTTTTTGATCTTACAACAATGAATGTTATTGATCAGAAAGTAATTTATGAAACAAAAGGAATTAAGAAAACATCAACATATATCGGTTCTAAAAGAATAAAGGAAGTAAAACCTTTAGAAAAGAAAGTTGTAAATGTTGAGAACAAAAACAATACAGAAGTAAAACACGAAAAATATGATCAGATTAAAACATGTTTAGAGTGTAACATTCCAATTTATCTTGCAGGTCCAGCTGGATCAGGTAAGAATTTCACAGTAGAACAAATTGCAAAAGAACTTGGTTGGAATTTTTATTTCAGCAATTCAGTTCAGCAGGAATACAAATTGACAGGTTTCATTGATGCAGGTGGAAAGTTCCATGATACAGAATTCTATAAAGCATGTACAGATGAAAATGACTGCATATTTTTCTTAGATGAAATGGATGCGTCAATTCCAGAAGTTTTGGTTCTTCTGAATGCAGCAATTGCAAATGGCTATTTTGAATTTCCTTGTGGAAGAGTTGATATTGAAAAAGTACACTTTGTAGCTGCAGGAAACACAGTTGGATCTGGTTCGGATGAATTATATTCAGGAAGAATGGTTCTTGATCAGGCAACACTTGATAGATTTGCAATTATTGAATTTGATTATTCAGAAAATATTGAAATGTCAATTTCAAATGGAAACAAAGAGCTGGTTGATTTTGTTCATAGTTTAAGATCAATTGCAAATAACAATGGAATCAGGGCAACATTCTCATACAGATGTATTACAATGGTAACAAAGCTTGAAAGTGCTGGTATGGATCTTAAGACAATACTTACAATCTCAGTATTCAAAGGAATGGACAAAGATACAATCAATACGTTCAATGCTGTAGGTTATGACAAATATACAAAAGCATTAAAGGATATTCAGATGGCTGCTTAATTGCAGCCAGTCTGTTTAATACATAGAAAGGTGATAACATGAAAGAAGCAATTAAGATTAGAGTTAATAATAAACAAAATGATGTTTGTACCGGTTGTGGTAAATCAAGCAAAGATGAAAAGAAAGAATTTTACGATATGATGATCGGAAATGATTTAATTCATTTGTGCTTTGATTGCATGGAAATGATGTTTAGAAAGACATTGAAAGCACAAGTAAATTATCAGGGAAAGTTAAAAAGTCCAAATAAGAATATACGGAGGTAGTAAAAATGGCAGATGCAAAGAAATGTGATCGATGTGGCAAATTATTTGAACCATATATAAAGTCAGATGAACGGTTAAATCCAAATCAGTATACTGAAATAATGGTTAGAGATGCTTTTGTTGGCAAATCATCATACAATAATGACAGATACTTTGATTTGTGTCCTGAATGTTCTGAGTCTTTAAATAAATGGATTAACTTTTTTAAGGATGGTGACGCTGATAATGAATGAAGCAAGTAAAAGAATAGAAGCAAGTAAAAGAATATTAGAAGAATTGAAGCACTCATATGAGTGCTTGTTTGTAAAGACAGGCATAGAACCAAATTGCTTTCTTCTATCTTCAGATATATATTACCAATTGTTACAGCAAGAGGAAATATTGTATGAACTTAAAGTAAATTCAATTGGTATAAAGTATATCAACGGAATTGATGTTTTGCTTGTAAGTGGAGAAAAAGTAGCAAAGGCGGCGATAATTGATGAGCAACAATCAACCACGTAGTTTTAAGTTCTATCGCAAGAATGAACAAGAGGTTATGGAGTCTTTAGGACTTAAGCCGACTAAGAACTCAGGTAGTGGATGGATCGAAAAAGAAGATGGTCAAAATGACTATGTTATTTGTCAGCTTAAGAGCACAGATGCACAGTCAATAAAAGTTAATCAAAAGGACATTAGAACATTAGAAAAGAATGCAATGATTGAACATAAGATTCCAATGTTTGCAATTCAATTCTTAAACACTGAAGAGGTATGGCTAATGCTTAAGCCTGAGGATTTACAAGATGCCTCAGAATACATTTTAACTGGTTCAATAAAGGAATCTAGGTTAGATCATTTAGGAATTGATTTAGAGGCATCTGATGACCTTAGGACTATATCTCATAAGTCAATTAAGTCATCAGGTAGTTCAAGGGAAATGTTTCACAAACAACAAAGTAAAAAATATAATAAGAAAAGGAGTGCATTGTAATGAAAGCAAGAGTAAAAGGAATGTATGCATATAAAGGGCATAATGTATCAGCAAATGGAAGTGTAAATCTTACGCTTAGTGGTAAGTATTCACAGATGACAAGTTCTGTGCAATTACTGCAGATGCTGAATAATGATGTTGTTATTCAGATCAAAATGGGAGTTGAAAAGCCATTTAAAATTGGTTCGTTCAGAATTAAAAATGTTGCTTTTGATGGTGACGGAGAAAGTATTTTGAAGTTTAACAGTTTAAATGACTTTGTTGATATTGATAAAATGAATGATCTTATCACAAAGGAAGAATTTGCTGTGATGTTTACAGCAGACATCGAAGATGAAGATGATGAAAGTGAGGAAGAGTAATGGCAGCCAAAATGAAGTATTTAGAATTATCAAATGCTCAGATTGCAGATAAAAGACGTTTGGTGATTTCTGAATGTGTAAAAGAGAATCAGGACACAAAGGAAAACATTCAATGTGGATTTACTTTAGCCCAGCAGGTTGAGGTAGAAGAAGGTAAAAGGATGACAAGGGTATTCCTTAAAAATGGAATCCATGTTGCAAGTATTGATGAGCTTTATAATCTTCGGGATGCAATCAATGATGCAATTAACAAATATGAAAATGAAAAAAGTGATGAGGAAGAGTGGGAAAATTAAATATTTTTGAAAAAAGTTGAAAAATTTTTAAAAAACCTATTTACTTTTCCAGAAATTGTGATATAATTAAACCATCAAAACAAATAAAACACAAACATCCAGGAGGATAAAGAAATGAGAACATTAAAGAATAACAATTTTGAAGTAGTATTCAAGGATGAGAAAAATTTTAAGTTAATAAACAAATTTGGTGATGAGTATACATGCAGACTTGAAAATGGAAAGATTGTTAGCAAAACACAATTTGGTTTAAAATATGCAATGGCAGCAAGACAGCAATTAGGATTTTAATAAGCCCACTAATCAGACATTTATTGTTTGATTTAAAATAAATAAATTGCTAGAAAGCAAAAGTAAAACAACAAAAAACAATGTATGCAAAGTCATACAAGCAAAGAAAAGGAGAAAAATTATGGCAACAAATTGGACATTATCACAGGCATTAGCAAAGATCACAGAAGGAACAGATAAGGTAGCAATCCAGGATATTGGAAGAAGATTCCCACTTACAGCAGTAGCATTGGCAGAAATCGGTCAGAATGTAGGTGCAGCTAAGATCATCGGTGCAGTACCGTCACATATTACAGCAAGAAAGATTGAGTCAGTGTTAAAGGATGGAGCTTCCGATCAGGATGCTGATGAAGAGATTGATGATGATGCAGCTGATGAAGAGGAAGTTAAGAAACCAGCAAAGAAAGTGGCTAAGAAGCTTGCAAAGAACGATGAAGCTGAAGAAACAGAAGATGAAGAGGATGATCCTGTAGCACTTTACAAGAAATGCAAGAAAGCAGGTATTAAGGTTGCACCTAAGAAGTCAGCAAAGTATTACAAGGATGCATTAAAGAAGGCCGAGGAAGAGGCTGAAGCAGAAGACGACGACTGGGATGATGAGGAAGAGGATGAGAAGCCTGCTTCAAAGAAGAAACCCGCAAAGAAGGCACCTGCAAAAAAGCCTGCAAAGAAAGCTGAGCCGGAAGATGATGAAGATGAGGATGAAGATGAGTGGGACATTTAATATTCCCAATGAATCCTCCGATCATAGATAGGTAAGGAAAACCACCAACTGTAGAAAGAAAGCTATGGTTGGTGGTTATTTGAATATATGGAGGAAATATGAGATATAGGATCTATACAGATGGTTCTTGGAATAAAGAAAAAGATATCGGTGGTTGGGCAATAGTAATTGTAGATCATCAAGGAATAAAATTAAAATTAGGTTCAAAAAAAGGCACGACAAATAATCAAATGGAACTAATGGCGGTCTTGAATGCATTAGAATATGCAGTAAGAAAGCATTTAAAAGACATAGAAATAATCACAGATTCTATGTATGTTTTAAATGGAGTAAAAAAATATGTAGATACATGGAAAGCAAATAATTGGGTAGGACTTTCAGGTGATGAGATTAAATATAAATCACAATGGGAAGGAATACTTATTATGCTGGAAAGTTTAAAGGAAAATAATTTTTCTGTTAAGTTTTCTAAGGTAAAAGGACATGACGGAAATTCATTAAATGAGCTTGCAGACCTTAAAGCAAGGGAAGCAATTAAAGCATATAAGGAGAAGTAAAGATGGAAATATATGCGTCAAAATTGTATCAGAAAGTTTTTCGAGGTAATAAGTCTAAAGATACGTATTTAAAAGCCTGTGGATGGTTAGCACAGAATGTAGTATCTGATCAGCAAATAAACAATAACGTTACATATACGATAGAAAAAGGATACGATGAAGAATCTGGTGTTTATTTGTATACAGTAACATTGTTTGCAAAACTTAATAAAGAAGATATTAAGAATAGGCATTGTGGTATTTGCAGGGAATTAAATGGCAGCTTTCTGATGAAAGAAGAAATAAAATGCGATTGGTGTAAACTTCAGGCATATTTCAGACGTGAAGATGATATGATTAAAGAGAAAAAAAGATTTATAAAAGAAAAAATTAGTGGAGGTAAAAATGATTAGAAGATTTAGTTTGATATGTAAAAGAATAAAAAGAAAACTGATAAACAATCTTCAAACAATTTCTATGGTCTTGTTTGCAGTTAATCCTATTATTGGTGTATCTATCAATGGTAAAGAACTAATAGCAATTCAGATAATTGTTAACTTTGTTATTGCAATACTTATTTTTGCTGATCAATACGTACACAATAAATACAATAACATTCCGGTTATGAGAAAGCCACTTGTAAGATATGAAAAATCTACAAATAAGGTACTTATGAAGCCGGAGGATATGTATGAAGCTCTTAATTATTTATCCGATTTGCAGGAATACTTTGAAAGGAAAGGAATGCTATGAAAATTGATTTAGAAAAGGTAAAACGAATATTTGATATAACATTTATAACTGTATGTATTATTTATTTGTTTTATCTTATAAAATAAAATACCAATGTGATTCATTAGAATGCATCAGAAATGATTTTTATTGATAGGCTTATAAAATATATACAAAACCATAAAAAGTGCTTTAAAAGGCTTAATTTGAAAAGTCAATTTGAAAAAACTTTAATAAATTTAAGCAAAAATGTTTACTTTTTATGGTTTTTGTTATATAATATAATCATAAAATAAATAAAACAAATGCTTAGGAGGACAAATAAAATGAAAAGAACGCAATTCAAAACATGTGTAGGAAAGCAAAATGGATATGATGTTTATAGAACAGTATTAACTGATGGAAAGAAGTTCTATGTAAGATGGAATAAAAAGTTGGTTGATGTTACAGATGATAAAAGATCTTTTGTTTATAAATGGAGTAATTAAATGAGATTGCTAGCAATTGAACAAATAAGTTCAAATAGAAAATTTAGAGAAACATATCAAAAACAAAATAAGAAAAAGAAGGAAGTAAAAGATGACTTCCATAAAATGCTAATGGATGAGCAGGAACAATTAGACAAATTAGAATATTAAGAACAATTATCCAACTTGGCATAACTTATAAACAATAATAACATTTTATGTAAGGAGGAACCCTATTTCATGTCGTGTACTATATAAGTTTGTTACAAAATGGATAGATGTGAATAATGTCAAGTAATAAACATCAATGGAAAGCAGGTGATTGTATAATAGAACCTAATGAAAGGCAAAGAAATATATTGCAAAAGTTTGGTCTTAATCCAAATAATTGGTTTATATGCTTTGAAAACAAAGTCATAATTGAAGTAGTAAGTAAAAGATCAAGACAAAGAAGAATATTAAACATCAAGGAGGATAAATAAATGTCAAAATTAAATCTTAAATCAGTAAAGGATGTTAAAGTTTACTTTAATGTTGAGAGAAGCAAAGGTAATATGCCAGACTTTATAGTAAACAACTGGAGAAAAATGCATCACAAACCAATGCATAGAAAAGTACAACGTAAAAGAGTAAAATTAAGTAATAAAATGGCTAAACATATGTAAGGAGAAATCAAATGACTTTAGAAGAAGCAATTAAAAATGTAAAAGAAGTTGTAATTAAAAATAGAAAAGTTCAATACTTCTATGAAAACAATCCTACAGTTTGGAATGACGGTGGAGAAAGAATGATAAGATGTAAAATGTGTGCAGATGTCGGCGAACAGCTTGTACAATGGCTGCAGAAGTTACAACAGATTGAACAATCATATGAGGGGTTAAAAAGTAAAATAGATAGCTCCGACTTTCCTGATGATGTATTAGATTTCTTAAGTAGTCTAAAGTGAATAGAACAAGATTGTAATGAGATTGTTAGTTGAGGTAATGAATAATGAAAAGTGAGAAAGAAGTACAACAATACATACCTCATTAGAAGAAAGGGGCTAAAAATATGTTTGTACCTTGTGAATGGTATTATGAATGTATCTTAGGTGATAATTGCAACAATCAGTGTGAAAAATGTTTTGGAAACAAAGACGTAAGAATTTGTACCAAAGATTTTGAATTGAGAAAAAATAATTCTTTGGATAAATTTATTGTCAAAAAAGGTTCGTGGTGGATATGTAAGTTTGAAAACGAAGATCACATTTTACTTTGGGATGGTGGAGATGTAGAATTGACTATAAGTACAGTAAATCCACATTACAAAGATTTTGAAGATTTTAATTACATTACCCAGAATATAGGTAAAGCATAATGAAAAGTGAGAAAGATATGTTTGAGTTAATAATTGGAGGATTAAGGAAATGAAAGAATGCGTAAATGTAAAAGAACTTCTTAAAGAAGTTGATGCAATGGCAAAAAGAGGAACGTTACTTGCAAGAGGTGGAGTAACTCAGAAAGACTTGGCAATGCAGATTAGAGGTCTTATTGTTCATGTAGCAATGAAAGAAGAAACAGAGTAAATGCGTGTTTCATATGGAAAGGAGGAAACAATATTATGTCAGAAACAAAACAAGATATGTCAAAAACATGTGGATTCTCATATCAGGATAATTGGACAAAGGCAAATGTAACACACGAAATATCTCATGAAGAGTGGAAAAAGTGGTATGCTAATCATTGTGGTAAGTGTCAGTACATGTGCGAAATTTGCATGTATGGAGAAGAATAGTTAATACAGCAAACAAGATTTACTCTGTGATTATGAAAGTTGGCACTAAATTCGCATTTCCTATGAAAGGATAATATTAATGAAAAAAAAATGGATAACGAAGCAATCTAGTGCTTTTGTACTTGGATTTTTAGACAAATTAAAAGAATTTAGGTCTACGCCAGACAATGTAGTTGAAGCATTGAATATTGTAACAGAATATATTACTAATAAATATTGGCATTGAAACCAAGATTTCTTAAGAAGTAGTGAAGGTAAAAGTAGATATGATAAAAGGTAAGAAAGTATATGATCCATTAACAAATACATGGAGTACAGGTTACTGGATAAAAGATGATAAAGGAAATTATTATCCGGTATGGTAGGATATATGATTTATTTTTAGGGAGATAAATATGGATAAGATAAATCAAATTAAAAAAGAAATATTTACGTCAATGAAAATGATGGATACAACTATCAAAGGTATCAAAGAATCAGAAGAATATAAAATTGCACAAGCATACAATCAAGGATTGAGGGATGCTATGGCTATTTTTGAAAGAGAAATGAAATAAATTACATGACCCTCTTTAATGTATAAGATATACTGAAACAAACAAGAAGAGAGGAGAATGTAAAATGCCAAGAAAAGGAGAATATAAGTATAATGTAGATGAAATATGCAGAGCATTAGATAGTTATACAGCACAATGCGTTAAGCAAAAAGAAGTACCTATATTAAAAGAGGTATTTGTTAAAAAAGGATGGTCTTACGAATATGTATGTAAGATATTAAATGGCAGATTATTAGAGCAGAATGACGAAAGATTAGATACCTCTATAAAGAATCTAGTAAATGCTAAGGAGTACATGTTAGAGAGACTAGGTTTGAAAGGTAAGATCAATTCAACATTAGCAGTATTCAGTTTGAAGCAATTAGGTTGGAGAGATCAACAACAGGTGGATGTAGGTACTGATACAAAGAAAAGTATTAAAATTACATTAGTAAAACCTGATTAGTAAGTAGGATGTATAGTTCAATGGTAGAATTTCAGTACGCGTAGAAGATATAGGTTCGATTCCTATTGCATCCATTAACCGGTATGTTATTTCGTATTCATCGTTATTACTATTGTATAGTTAGACTACTCCTAAAGCAAATTTCCCTACA
>ENA-OPSW01000216-OPSW01000216.1-human-gut-metagenome-genome-assembly--contig:-NODE-216-length-59096-cov-5.675006_pt1 | contig 59096 bp, 49 predicted proteins | sample MGYA00241463_ERZ501918 | MGnify/ENA primary metagenome ERZ501918 (study PRJEB25962, sample SAMEA2042443) | human gut metagenome | biome: human gut; feature: human-associated habitat; material: faeces... | reverse complement strand
CCATGCAAAAGCAACAGGGTGGAAATTGCCAAGGTTGAAGATGCAATCATGAAAATTGTAAATATGTATGCAACAGCTTATCTGGATGAGAAAGGAATAAAGAAAGCTGGTAAATCGAAAGAAGTATCTCCGGAAGAAAAGATTGCAACACTTGAAAAGAAGGTGAAGAGCCTCAGCAGTAAAAAAATGATGTTGTATTCTGATTATAAGGATGACAAGCTCACTAGAGAAGAGTATGTCAAGCGTTCAAAGGCGATGGTGGAGCAGATTGATGAATTGCATCAGGAAATCGAACAGCTTAAAACAGAAATACCGCCAGAAGATAATTCTTCTAGTAAGTTTGAGACACAGTTAGAAAGTATCATCAATATGGAATCTTTTGACAGAGAGAAAATCCAGAAGGTAATCAAAAAAGTGATTATCAATGGAGAGGACAATATAGAGATTGTATGGAATACAGATGATCCATTTTTCAAGTAAGATGGATGCTTATGGAGTTTGGAGTGCCGAAAAAATATGGCACTCCTTTCTTCAGCAGGCATAAGTATTGCTTTCAATATACTGCGATAGCAGGTATAATGGAAAGTGATATTTGAGGGTACAAAAAAATTAATTTTTTTTGGTCTAGGGTTGACACGAGCAGGAACAGGGATGCCTGATATTTCTATGGTAGTGTCATTGGCAAAAACACTTAATGTTTCAACGGATTATCTCTTTGGATTAGAGAAAAATGAAATTGATGACAATGTTTATGTAGAACTAAAAAGACATATAGAAAAAATAGAAACTGAATCAGGGAGAAAGGCAGAAGCAGCACTTTTATCCTGTCAGTTTATGTTAAAGAAAGTTTATGAAGCACCAGATAATTATATTTATTCAGTTTTTTTGTAGAGCAGGTTGCAAATTTAAGCAGATTTGTAGATTTGGAAAAATATGCCGAGGACAAGTGGGCTGAGTACAGGGAATTGGCTATAAAGTACGGTTCCAATGCCATAAGATTTGCAAACAATAAGGAATGGATTGAACGTGCACATTTTGCGTTGGCGTGGATTTACATACATGATAGAAATTATGCGTATGCCAGAGAACATATTGAACAACTGCCATCAGTATCTTCTAACAGACTTCAGGAAAGTATCTTGGCACAGTTGGAAGCTTTTGAGAATGGCATTGATGCAATGGATGAAGCAGTAACTAAAAATCTTCAAAATTTTGTTCGTGCAATTAACAAGGAAAATTTGTACGCAATGGAGACTTTTTCATGGCAGAAACCTTTGCGTGCAGTAGAATTTGGTCAGTGGGCAATTAGACTAATAGAGGTATTCGGTGAAAATAAATATTTGAAATCATATTGTAGAGGTTTCTTAAGAGATATTTATAAATATCTAATTAATGCAGAGGTTATTTTAGGCAGATTTGAAAATGCAGCGAAATATTTTGAAGAATTAAAAGAGCAGATGCAAAAGCAATATGAATATCATCAAAGTATACTTTCTGATGAGGCAGAAAAGGCCAAGTTTAACGATAGACAAATTGGTTATATGGAGGCTTATACACAAGAATTTATAAAGGAAAAACAACAGGATGTAGTTAATTATATTCTGGGGTGCTGGCCTGGAAAAATGGCAGAAAAGTTTGCTGAGGCAATAGGATATTCTAAATAGTTGTAGTAAAAAGCTCTGAATCTAAAAATAAAGATTGAGTTTTTTATTTTAATGAAAAAAAATCTTTAATATGGTAAAATATTATTGCAATAAATAAAGAAATTTGGAAAAATTTATTTACTTAATTTCAAATAAAAAACAGAACAGATTATATCGTAAATAATAAAATTATTTATCGTAGAAAGGTGGTATAATGCGTTTTAATCTTCCAGTTTTAGTATATCAGGAAAAAAATTGTGTACATAATCATGCAGATGAAATAGCTCAGATGGGCAAAAATGCTTTAATTGTAACAGGCAGGAATTCTTCAAAAAAGAACGGTTCTTTAGATGATGTAATAAATGCTTTAAAATCTAAGAATATTAAATATACAGTTTATGATGGCGTAGAGGAAAACCCATCTGTAGAAACTGTAATGGAGGCCAGAGAAATAGGTGTTAAAGCAGGTTGTGATTTTATAATAGGTATTGGTGGAGGCTCTCCAATGGATGCGGCAAAAGCGATAGGAGTAATGATTTACTATAAGAATGAAAATAAGGATTTCTTATACAAGTCAGTTTCCAATTCACAATCTTTGCCGGTTATAGAAGTACCAACTACATGTGGCACAGGCTCGGAAGTTACAACTGTAGCAGTTTTAACGGTGCATAATGAGAAAACTAAAAAATCAATGTCTCATAGAATATTTCCAAGGATGGCTTTAGTTGATGAAAAATATATTAAAAACGCACCTTTGAAAGTAATCTGTGACACAGCAATTGATGCATTAGCTCATATTGTCGAAAGCTGTATTAACAATAATGCAACCGAATATAGTAAGATGTTTGCAAAAGAAGGCTTAGAAGCATGGAGTAAATTTAAAGATGTGTTACTTGGAAATAGAGAAGCTACAGATGAGGATTTCCACAATATGATGTATGCTTCAACGTTGGCGGGAATGTGCATTGCTCACGCAGGAACATCTCTTCCACATGGATTAAGTTATCCTATTACCTATGAATTAGGAATTCCTCATGGAAAAGCAGTTGGATATTTTTTGCCTGGTTATATTAATGAAGCTACAGATGAGGATAAAGAATTTGTTTTGAAGGCAGCAGGATTTGAATCAGTAGAAGAATTTTCCAAATTCTATAAGAAGGCTTGTGGATATGAAAAATTTCCACAGGAACTTTTAGACAAAACAGGAGAGTTAATCCTTTCTAATCAAAGAAAATTAGCTAATTGCCCATATAAAGTAGATGCAGAAGTTATTAAGAATATTATTAGCTTTTAATTTAAGGAATTCAAGTTTAATATAGTAAATGAAGAAGCGCCTGTTAATCATACAGGCGCTTTTGATATGGGTATTTATATAAGTTAGATATATGAAAAGAGCTGCAAATCCATTTTATGAACTTACAGCTCCATAACTTATCATAGAGTGTATAGTTACAGATTCTATTTCATAGTCTATAATTTATTTAATTCTGTCAGTTAAACCCTCAGGCATATCGGCTGTACCCTGACCTACATATTTGTAAATCTCAACAGTCTGTTTAATCTGTTCATCTGATAAATGTTCGATTTCTCCACAAGCTCTGGCAGCTAAATAGCCTTTTGCTGTTTCTTCCAAGTAAACAGCAGCTGTTAATGCCTGTTTCAAATTCTTTCCGACTGTCATTACACCATGATGTGCTAAAATAACTGCCAGGCTATCCCCTAAGTACTTAACTACGTCCATTCCCATTTCAACTGATCCTGGTGAACTATATTCAGTAACTGCAACGTTACCGCCACAGGCATTGCCTACAGTTGTAAGGTCAGCTCTGAATTCTTTCTGAATAAGAGAAATAGCTGTAGCATATGGCTGATGTGTATGAATTGTAGCCATAACATCAGGACGATGTTTGAAAATATATAATATACCAGGTGTATCAGATGAAGGTTTGTTTGTTCCTTCAATAATATTTCCATCAATATCCATTACTAAAACATCATCAGGCTCCATATCTTCATAAATCATACCTGAAGGTGTAACCAGAATTTCTCCGGTAGGCATTCTCATGGACACGTTACCACCTGCTAATGAAATAAGACCATATCTATCAAGTTTAATACCTGCATCTATAATTTTTTTCTTCTCTTCTAAAAACATGCTCATTTTTATCCTCCTTAGATTACACTTCCAAAAAGTCTACGAAACGCTGATTGTCAAGATCATCTTCTTTGATACCAAGATCTTTACCAATTAGTTCTTCAACAGATTTAACAAGGTTCATAGCATCAATACCATATTTTGTCATTAAGTACATCTTTGAAGCACCATGTGCGTAACCGTTAAGACCAATCTTAATTAACTTCTTACCAATTCCATTTTCAGCCATTAAGTCAGCAACTGCTGAACCTAAACCACCGATATTATAATGATTTTCCATTGTAACAACACCATATTTACATTTCTTAAGAGCTTCTACAATAGTAGGATCTGTAAATGGTTTTAATGTTGAAACATGCATATGCTGAACTGATACACCCTTGTCTTCCAAAGCAGCTGTAGCACGCATAGCTTCTTCTGTACAGATTGATGATGAAAGGATAAGAACATCATCACCTTCTGTAATTGTTCTGGCTCTATTAAATACCATAGGCTCATTTGCTGGGAATAATCTTGGAACTTCCTTACGAAGCATTCTGATATAAGCAGGACCATTCCATTCATATACTAAATCTAAAACGCCTTCAATATCTGTAGCGTCGCCAACATCAAAAATGGCCATATTTGGTACTGTACGCATAATACCAACATCATTGATTGACTGATGTGTTACTCCACCTGGAGTAGTAATACCAGGTACAAAACCTACAAATGTAACAGGAAGATTAGGGTATGCAACACTCATTTCCACCTGATCTAAAATTCTACGTGAAAGGAAAACTGAGAAAGTGTGTAAGAAAGGACGGTAACCTTCACGAGCTAAACCTGCAGCCCATGAACACATATTCTGCTCAGCAATACCCATTGTTAAATACTGGTCCGGTTTCTCAGCTCTGAATTTCTTAACTTCACAGGAAGTTCCTAAGTCAGCTGATAATACTAATGTTTCTGGATGTTTGTTTGCAAAATCAAGCATACATCTTTCATGTGTGTTTACTTCTATTTTCATTATTTCTTAACTCCCTTCTCTATAATTCCTCATAAATTCTTTCGTATTCAGCTCTATCCGGAGAGTCTTTAGGAATACGTACAAAATGTAAGAATGGTTTCTTTTTCTCAAGAGGTGGTATCATTGTTGTACCACTTGTCTTGCAAAGAACTACTAAAGGTTTTCCCTCATGTTCAACATTACAAGCATCTATAATTGCCTGAATGTCATGTCCGTTACATTCAACACATTTAGCTCCGAATGCATTAAATCTATCAGCCATATTAGAAACACATGTCTGATTGTCAGTAGCACCTTCTACCTGCTGACAGTTATAATCACTAACGATTACCATATTATCTAATTTATAGAAAGCAGCAGATTCAACAAATTCCCAAGTCTGACCTTCCTGCAATTCGCCATCACCAAGCATAACGAATACTTTACCGGTATCACCTCTCATCTTACGAGCATGAGCAGTACCACCAGCGATTGAGATTGTCTGTCCTAATGAACCGGCTGTATTTTCGAATCCTGGAGAATGTTCAGCACCGATCATTTCCATATTCCAACCGTCAACGTTGAATTTATCCATAGCATGTTCTGAAATACGACCTGTAGCCTGTAATGCACAGTAGATAACTGATGCATAGTGACAACATGAAACAAAGAAACGATCTTTGTCAGCATCACATCCAACAAACATACCAGGCTTAGTTGGTTTGTAACATCCATTGTAATATGCTCCCTTTGGATAATCCATATTATCCGGTCCCGGAACTCCAGGGAATGGGATTGGCTCAGGATTACCTGTTGAAGGTCCTAAGTTCATTATTTCCATATAAAGGCTGGCAACAATCTCAGCTGAAGAACAAGCCTGAGATAAGTAGCAACCACCTTTTTCAAGTGCAACACCCAGAATTTGCTTTCTAATCTTATTGGCAACTTTCTGAATTTCATCAATTGTAGCTTTTTGTGTCATTATAATACTCCTTTCAAATAATCAAATTAATTTACAAAATTTCGTCTACCTGAACAAATGCTAACTTAATTATATTCATTCAACAACTAAATTGTCAACACTTTTTAGCAGTTTTTTTGAAAGTTTGTTTTTACATTAAAAAGGAAGAAACAGCTTTTTAAATGAGAAACAGTGTGAAAAATTGGTGAAAATTCACAAAAAAACATTTCGATAAATATTTAGTGTTGTAATTTTCACCAAAGGGTGTTATATTAAGACTAACGCGATACAAATGTGCATCAACTTGAACAAATGCAAAAGGTAAACACAAATATTATTCTTATGAAATACATTAAAGAGTTATGTATTATTACAAAGGAGACAATATGAAAGCAGTAGTAAAAACAGAGGTCGGTTTTGACAATATGGTTTATAAAGAAGTGGAAGAACCAAAGGCAGAAAGAGATTTAGTAAAAATCAAAATTGCGTACTCGGGAATTTGTGGAACTGATTTACATGCATTTAGAGGTGAATACGGAAGCACAAAACCTCCTGTTATATTAGGACATGAATTTTCGGGAATTGTTACTGAGGTTGGACCAGATGTAAAAAATATTAAAGTGGGAGATAGAGTAACAAGCGAAACTACTTTTACAACATGTGGACATTGTTCGATGTGTGCAAGCAAGGATTATAATCTTTGTGGTAATAGACAGGGTATTGGAACACAGATTAACGGATCAATGGCGGAATATGTTGTATCGAGAGAAGAAAGTGTTCATGTATTACCGGATAATGTTTCGCTATTATCAGCATCTCTTACAGAACCATTAGCGTGTGGTGTTCATGCAGTAATTGAAAAAGGAAATGTTCAGCCTGGAGATATCTGCGTTGTATTTGGAGCGGGAGCAATTGGACAGATGGTTGCACAGGTTGCAAAAGGATGCGGAGCAACAGTTATTATGGCTGGATTAACAAATGATGCTGAGAGATTTAAAATCGCAAAGGAATGTGGAATAGATGTTACAGTTGACCAAATGACACAGGACTTAAAGTCAATAGTTATGGAAATGACAAACAACGAAGGCGCAGATAAGTGTTTTGAATGTTCAGGCGCTGTTGTTGCAGCAAATACAGCCCTTGATCTTTGCAGAAGAAAAGGAACTGTGGTACAGATGGGAGTTTTCTCAAAATCAAAAGTTGAAATTTGCACAGACTGGATTCTTCATAAAGAAATTAATTATGTTGGATCAAGAAGTCAGAAACCTTCATCATGGGTTAAGGCATTAGAATTAATGGCAGACGGAAAGGTAGTACCTGAAAAAACTGCAAAGAACTTTGTAACCCTCGAAAACTGGAGAGATGGCTTTGACAGAATGGCTAAAGGCGAAGGTGCTAAGTGGGTTATAACTATTGATGAAGAATTAGAATAGGAAAACAAACGATTAAAATCAAAATAGAAAATTGAAAACTAAATATAGAAAAAAATAACACCTGTCCCTTATAGGAAAGAGATAGATGTTATATAAAGAGTAAATGTTATTTGGTTAGTTTTAATAATTCTAAAGCTAAGGACTCATCGGCAATAAGGCAATTGATGTAGCCACCTTTAATGGCAGCAAGTGTAGCCAAAGCCTTTTTCTTTGAGGCTACGATACCGATTGACCAATCTGCTTCCCTAAGAGCTTCTAAAGGGGCAGCAATAGGATAATGATTCGGAAATGTTACTTCGTTACCGTCTTTATCCATTAATCTTGCTAAAACGTGTCCTACAGCCCCGTACTCTTTAGCCAACTTTAAGTCGTTTTCGGAACCTGTAAAGAGATAAGATGAACCATTTGTATCATCTAAAGTACCGACACCGGTAAGAACAATATCTAAATTACGGGTAGCAGCTAAAGCTTTTTTAATCTGAGGAGCAGCTAAAAGAGCCTGTTGAACTAACATATGGTCTACATAGACAGGAGAAACAATATTAGTATAAGAGGCATTGAATTTTTGAGCTACAGTGGTAGCAAGTTCAAGTCCGTCATAGGTTGGATCTCCGACACTAAGACAACCGGCCATCTGTACAACAGTTACGTTATAGTATTCACTAGACTGGAAGGCATTACATACGGCACGAATAGCACGCCCCCAGGAAAAACCAATTGACATATTATTATCTAATATAGAAGAAACGAATTGTGCAGCTTCATTAGCACATTTTTCTAAAGCAACATCGTGTTGGTATTTACCGGAGATGATTAAAGCTTCTCTAAGACCAAGTTGATCACGAAGACGTGCTGACAGGTCATGATTCTTTCTTATAGGATCGTGTACGATTATTTCGACTATTCCAACTTCGCGAGCTTCTTCAAGCATTCGTGAAACAGTTGGTCTGGACAAACCTACTATTTTAGATATTTCACTTTGATTAAGATTTTGATGATAATATAATTGGGCCACATGAACTAGTAAACTTTCATGATTGTTCATAAGTTATCCTTTCTGATTAAGATATTGTTTTAGTTTAAGACATTTATTCTTTTATAACACAGTATATCATATTGTGAAAAAATGACAATATCGTGAAATAATGTAAAAGATAGAAATAACGATTTTAAAAAAATAGAAGAAAATAATAAATTTACAAGAGATAAACAATAAGAGTACAAGAGAAAATAACAAAATTACAAAAGAGAAAACAGTAAAATATAAGAAAAAAAAAACAAAAACACAAAAGAGAATAACAAAACAAAAAGGAGAAAGTATGAATTCAATATATCCAGAATTAATAGCGGTTGATGTTCAGGCAGAAACATCAGAAGAAGCAATTAGAAAAGTAGGTCAGATTTTCTTAGATAACGGATTTGTAAAAGATACTTACATTGATGCCGTTGTTGCAAGGGAAAAAGTATATCCAACAGGATTACAATTGGCGGATATGGGAGTGGCAATGCCACACACAGATCCACCACATGTATATAAATCCGGCGTTTGTGTAGCAAAGCTAGCAAAACCAGTAACATTCATGCATATGGGAACGGAAGATCAACCGGTTGAGGCAGAAATGTTATTTATGATGGCAATTACAGATCCTAGTCAACATCTGGAGACTTTATCAAAAGTTATGAATGTATTTCAAAAACCGGAGATTGCAAAGGAATTTAAGGATGCAACAACAAACGAGGAACTTTATAAGGTCGCTTATAAGCATATTGGCTTAGAGGACTAGAAAAAATATGAAACGAAAGGAGATACGTAAAATGAAAACTTGCAGAATTTTATGCGTATGCGGATCAGGAACAGTTAGCTCAAACATGGTAGCTAATAAGTTAAGAGACCAATTAGGAGAAGCTGGTTGGGATTGTACAACTGTTGAAACAAGCCCGGGTGGTGTTGAAACAGAACTTATGGGAAACAAATATGATATTATCGCATGTGTTAGCCCGGTTTATCAGGATTACGACATTCCAAAAGTTAACGCTGTAGGCATGTTAACAGGAATGGCAGAAAAACAGGTAATCGAAGATTGTCTAAAAATTTTAGAAGGTTAATTAGCGAGAGGTAAACGTTAATTTAAATTAAAGAAGGGAGAAAATTTATGGCTCAATTTTTTCAATCAGTAGGAGATGTTCTTTCAACATTAGGATCTTCATTCTGTGTACCTGTAATGCTATTTATTATTGCATTATTTATGGGATGTAAAGGACAGAAAGCGTTTAGAGCTGCTTTACTTTGTGCAGCTGGATTAACAGGTTTCTCATTAGTTATTAACAGTTATTCAGGTATTATAGCACCGGTAGTACAGTCTATGGTTGACAGTACAGGTGTAAAACTTAGTTGTTTAGACGTAGGTTGGCAGGCATTTTCTGTTATTGCTTACGGTACTCAGGTAGGTCTTATCTGGATTGGTATCTGTATTATCTTACAGATTGTATTATTCTTATGTAAGTTTACAGATGTATTTATGGCATCAGATCTTTGGAATAACTACTCATTTATGATCTGGGGTTCATTAGTATACTTCCATACAAAGAGTTTTGCATTCGCATTAATTTGTATGTTAGTACAGTTACTTTATATCTTATTATTCTCAGAAGCATTTGCTAAGAGATTTTCAACTTTCTACAATTATCCACAGTGCTGTATGACAGCTCCTCACCACTTAGAGGGACTTCCATTTGCTGTTATTATGAACTGGATACTTGGAAAGATTGGATTTGATAAGATTAAAATCAATGCAACAACATTACAGAAGAAACTTGGTATTTTTGGCGAACCAATGTTTATCGGTTTAGTAGTTGGTGCTTTAATTGGTTTCCTTGGAAATATTAACGATCTTACTACAGTAGCTGGTTGGGGTAGCATAATTACAGCAGCAGTTTCAACAGCAGCTATTATGGCAGTATTCCCAAGAGTTGCGGGTATCTTTGCAGGTGCCTTTACAATTATCACAGATGCTTACAAATCAAAAGCAGCTGAAAAAGGAAAAGATAGAGACTGGTACTTATCAGTTAACGATGCAGTAGCTTATGGTGAACCTAACACATTAGCAGCTGGTATCCTTTCAATTCCAATAATTTTAATATTATCATTCGTACTTCCGGGAAATATTATTCTTCCTATGGCTGACTTAGTAGCTTTACCATATATGTCAGAAGTATTCTGTGCAACATCAAATGGTAATATTGCTAAGACAGTAGCTATGAATGTAATTTGGTTCTCACTTGGTATGATTATCGTATCTCAGTTCTGTCCGGCAATGACTCAGATTGCTATAGAACAGGGTGTTAACCTTGCAGACTACAATGCAGCAGGTGTATCAATTGTTTCATTCGGTGTATTGTGTCATCCATTTATTGTTGGTTTATTTGCAGCTTTCTGGTTCCAGAACTATATTGCAATTGCAATTATCATTGTTGTTTACGTAGTATTATATGTTCTCTTCAAAAAGAACAGATATACATTCGTTGATTGGATGGAAAATCAGGCAGCAAAATATCAGCTATAAGTATATAAAAAATGACAATTTAATAATAAAACAAAGTACAAAAAGGGCGACTGCTTTTCCAAGAAGACAGTTGCCTGATTTGTTTTAAAGGAGGAAAGAGTTATGGCTTTAAACTTAGATAAAGAATATACAGAAAGACCTGAGGATCAGACAAAGTGTGTTTATTGTGGAAATGAGTTAGGACATAAATATAAATGGGCAATGGCAGTTACAAGAAGCTTTAAGGTTTGCAATGACGAATGTAAAGCAGCCCTTGAAAGTTATATTCAAAAAGATAAAAAAAGAAAAACAGCTATGTTTATGCTTATATTTGTAGCATGTGTTATTTATATTATTACACAGCTATTTAGTATTCAAAACTTATTGTTATTAAGCTGTTCACAAATGTTAGGTGGTATAGCATTTTTCTTTTTACCATATCCATTTATTTCATTTGAAACTTTCTACAAAGTAAACATTAAGAAAACAGTAAAGATTTGTAAAGTTATTGGTGGCTTGTTAATGATTAGTGCAGTTGTATTTGCGGTATTATTTTTTGTATAAAGCAAATTGGGCAAAATATGAGATAGTAAAAATATTTTTTAAAGGAAAAGACTATGGACAAAAGATACGATAAAAAAATATTATTTTTTGATGTTGACGATACATTGGTAGATAGCAAAACAGGAAAAGTACCTGAATCAACAATAGAAGCATTACATAATCTACAGGAAAATGGTCACAAAATTTGTATATCTACAGGTAGACCTTTATTTAATAAAGCTAATCCATCAATCTTTTTTGACGTTCCATGGGATGGATATGTGTGCTTTAACGGACAAGGCATTTACAACAAAGAAAGAGTTATGTTTTATAATTATGCATACTCTAAAGATGTAGTTAGGAGATTAATAGAAAAAGTTAATGAACAAAAGTATAATATGATGCTTTTGGAAGAAAAAAGAACTGTTATGGCTAACGAATATTTTAAATATGCAAAAACGGCATGTGAATATTTTCATATGGATATGCCACCATATGAAGAATATAAGGGAAATGATATTTTTGGAATGGTTATGTGTGCTCCGTGTGGATGTGATATATCTGTGTTTAAGGATATAGAGGAAATTGAATTATATCATGGTCAAAATGATTATCTTGACGTGGTTAATAAAGGAATAAATAAGAAGAAGGGGATAGAAAAAATGTTAGAGTACTATAATATGGATGGTTATGTGGCTTTTGGAGACTCTAACAACGACCTTGAAATGATGAAAGGAGCAGATATATCAATTTGCTTAGGACAAGGTCTCGAAACGGTTAAGAAAGTAAGTACATATGTTACAGATGAAGTATTAGAGGATGGAATTTATAACGCATGTAAAAAATATAAATGGATTTAAAAAAATAGGAGGTGCTAACAGAATGAAGGATTTGATTTCATCACCACAAAACATTGTTGTGATTGGGGATATGTATGTGTCTACAGACGTGATGGTAGAGTCATTGGAAAAGAGTAAAATTAATTGTGGCAAGATTACGCAATTGTTTTGGGGAGATTATGACAAAACACATTTTGCAGAAAATCAGCAGAATCTGGAAAATCATGGCTCTGATGCAGCACCTATTGCTGAAGGATTAGAGGAAGCAATAGTTGATGCAGATATTGTGATGACACATTTTTCTCCCATACCCAAATATATAATTGAGAAGGGAAAGAATTTAAAACTTATTCTTACTTCAAGAGGTGGAGTAGAACATATTAATGTAAAGGAAGCAAGTAATCACAATATTCCGGTATTTAATGTGATTCGAAATGCAGAACCTGTTGCAGATTTTGCACTTGGTTTAATGTTAGACATTACAAGAAATATTACTTTATCTGATAAGTTTATTAGAAATGGACAATGGATGCATGAATATTACAATACAGGGCAGATTAAACTGTTCAATGGTCATCTGGTAGGATTAGTTGGTATAGGAAACGTGGGAGCAGCTATTGCAAGAAGACTTAATGCTTTGGGAGTATCAATTATTGCTTATGACTCTTTTGTGTCAGAAGAAAGATTGGCTCAACAGGGACTTGGATTTATCAAAAAAGTTGAAACGATGGAGGATGTATTTAAAAAAGCGGATATCGTTTCAGTACATTTAAGATTAACTCCGGAGACAGAAGGGATTATAAATGAGGACTATTTTAAATTAATGAAAAAAACAGCTTACTTTATTAATACAGCAAGAGGCGGTCTGATTGATGAAGATGCACTTATTACTTCTTTACAGAAAGGATATTTTAAAGGAGCAGCCCTTGATGTAGTTAAAAAGGAGCCAATTCCATCAGACAGTCCTTTAATAAAAATGGATAACGTTCTTTTGACTTCACATATTGCCGGAATGTCAGAAGATGCAGTTCCAAAATCACCATTTTTATTAATGGCTGAGCTAGACAGATATTTTGAAACAGGTGTTACAAATCGTATTGTTAATGAAAAAGATCTAGAAGTATAGAAAGTTTTAAAGGAGGTTCAATATGTTATTAAAAGAAGAAAGGGAACAGGTTGTAGAGTACGGAAAGCAATTGTTAGAGAGAAACTTATCTGTAGGAACTTTTGGAAATATAAGCATATATAATGAAAAAGAAAATCTTTTTGCTATATCTCCAAGTGGCATGGATTACTATAAGACAACCCCTGAGGATGTTGTTATTTGCACACCGGAAGGAGAAAAAGTTGAAGGAACAGCTAAGCCATCAAGTGAATTAGATATGCATAGAATTTTTTATCAGAAAAGACCGGAAATAAAAGCAGTTGTACATACACATTCAAGATATGCTGTTACCCTTGCAACAATGGGTAAATCTATTCCACCAATGCATTATTTAATTGCATATTCAGGAAGAGAAGTTCCATGTACACCATATAAAACGATTGGATCATATGAATTAGCTGAGGCAGCATATGAAACAATGGGTGACAATTATGCATGCTTATTGGGAAATCATGGATTATTGGCTTGTGCAGGGAACATTTCGTATGCTATGGATATAGCAGAGCAGATAGAGTTTGTTGCTAATATATATTATAATACTTTACTTGCAGGTGGACCAAAGATGTTGAAAGATGAGGACATAGATGTAGTGTTGGAAGCTTTCAAAACTTATAGACAAAGATAAACATTATAATAAAAAGAACTGTTTTTAATTAAGCAGTTCTTTTTATAAAAAAGAAAGGAATGTATAATCTGAGAGCTTAATATTAAACAATTAGGTTATATGAGGATATATATGAATTGGAAAGAAAATAACCTGATAAGAAGAGTAATAATGGCTTTTCTTGGTAATTATATTATAAGTTTCGGAATTTCATTTTTGTATGCAGCTGATTTTGGAACTGACCCGTTTACATGCATGAACTTAGGTGTAAGCAGTCATTTGCCAATAAGCTTAGGAACATATCAGTTATTGATTAATATAGTATTATTTGCTATTATTTTTGTGTTTGATAGAAGAAGCTTTGGCATTGGTGCTATTATTAATATGGTTTTATTGGGATATATGATCGAGTTTAATGTTTTTTGGACAGATAAGTTAGGTATTAATGCAGAAAATTTTGCGGACAAAATGGTTCTAAGAATTATATTGTTATCAGTTGCAGTGTTAATTGCAGCTTGTGGTTGCGGAATTTATATGTCATGCGATCTTGGAGCAGCTCCGTGGGACAGATTAGGTCAGGTTTTTGAAATGAAATCAAACGGAAAAATAAAATACAGGTATGTTAGAATGGTATATGATTGTACAGCTATTGCAATAGGATATTTTACTGGAGCAACAGTGGGTGTGGCAACATTTTTCTTTGGATTCTTTGCAGGACCACTTATTAGCTTCTTTGGAGAACATGTTGGTAAAAAGGTTGTAGGATATGTACCTAGTGATAAGGAAGATAAAAATGTTTAAAGCAGCAATATTTGACATGGATGGATTAATGATTGATAGCGAAAGATTGACACTTGATGTATATAAAATATATATGGCTACGTTAGGGCTTTCAATTACAAAAGAGTTTTATGTAACAATGACAGGAAGAACTTTAAGAGATTGTAAGAAATTATTAAAGGATGAATATGGACAAGATTTTGATTCAGATTTATGCATCGAAAAAGTTTATTCAATGTGTGCAGATAAAATCAAAGAAGAAGGAGTTGCCCTAAAGAAAGGGTTGATTGAATTATTAACATATTTAAAAGAAAATAATTGCAAAACTATTTTAGCATCATCGAGTAACAGAGATAAAGTGGATTTAATAATTAATAAAATGAAACTAACTGACTATTTAGATGATTCGATTTGTGGAGATGAAGTTAATATAGGGAAACCAAATCCCGAAATATTCCTCAAAGCGTGCAAGAAGCTTGGAGCAACACTGGAAGAAGCTGTGGTTTTTGAAGATTCTGAAGCAGGAATTGATGCAGCGTACAATGGAAATATTCCGGTTATTTGCGTTCCTGATATGCTACAACCAAGTCAGGCTCACAAAGACAAGGCAGAAGTGGTTTTAGAGGACTTATCACAGGCAATTGATTATATAGAAAATATGTAAAATCTATCACTTCCAAATTCTGAAGTAAGTAAAGCATTGTGGAATGGTGAAGAAAGATTTCTACTTAACGAGTACAAAATCCTAAATGAACCAACAGCCGACCTGTCAAATAAATCAATTTAGGTATTCTCGTGGAGTCATCTGGTAGTATTCCTTAAATGCTTTGTAGAAATTATATAATTAGAAAACAAAGAGGACACCATCTTATATTAATGATAATAGTGGCATTTTTAACATTTTAATAGCTTGTCTTGAAATAAATTTCCATTACTCAAATTATACATTAGGATATTATGATTTTAGAAATATTACTTATGTTATTAAGAAGCAGTAACGGTTAAGGTTAAAGTTATTAAATGTATGTACTAGTCTAGTATATCTGCCATTGATACGTTTTGAATTATAATCTATAATAATTCAAAAGATAGAACACAATAAACAGTGTATAAAAGAGAGGTGTCCATTTTATGAGTAAGAAAAAAATAGCTTTTATTTGCGTACATAATTCTTGTAGAAGTCAGATTGCAGAGGCACTTGGACGTCATTTAGCATCAGATGTTTTTGAAAGTTACTCAGCAGGAACAGAAACAAAACCACAGATTAACCAGGACGCTGTCCGTATCATAAAGGAATTGCATGGAATAGACATGGAAGCAGAGGGACAGCATAGTAAGCTTATTAATGATATTCCAGATCCGGATATTGCAATATCTATGGGTTGCAATGTAGGATGTCCATTTATTGGAAGACCGTTTGATGATAATTGGGGAATTGAAGATCCAACAGGAAAAAGCGATGAGAAATTTAAGATAGTTATTGAACAAATCAGAAATGATATTTTGGAATTAAGAAGCAAATTAGATAAGGAATAAACGGCGCAAATTTCAGTTTAGGAGAAAAAATTTCTTGGATAGAGTAATATTGAATGACCTTGATTTTGAAAACAGAAATGAGGCTCTATATTTTTTGAAAAAATTATGGAAATTTATAAAAGCATTATTCCTGAAAGACACGCTGAAAACATTGAATATATGTAATAAGAGGCGATTTGGCATATCGTTGTCAAGTGGTGAAAAAAGTTAAATTCTTGAATGATCAGAGCATATATTGGGGAAATCAATTAGAATGTGAATTTGGTGGAGACAGATATTTTGGAAATTTGGTTGGTATGGATTTTATTATGACTTGCACATGTGAAGAAAATGGAGAGAATCTGGAACTTTTGTTATAAAAAAATAGAATTATTTACAATAAGAGTTTGCAAGCTCTCCCTAGATGGGAGGAGACTGTGAAATAAAGTCTGTAAATAGACATTCTATGATAATTGATGGAGCTGTAAGTTCATAAAATGCGCTTATAGCTCTTGTTTACTTTATAGGAAAGTTCGTTATCATGAAGGACAGAAAAAATCCCATACCTGAAATGAAAGGGCATGGGAAATAAGATGAGTATGTTAAAAAATGAAAAAAACTTCTGTAGTGGTAAACTAAATTTGTAACACCTCGTCCGAATAATATATTATAATATTACTCAAACAAGGAGGACATAATTATGTCAATACGTTACAGCGAAGACTTCAAAAAAGAAGTAGTTAAAGCCTATATGGCAGGCGACAGATCAATACATCAACTTGCTGTTGAATTCAATGTTGCAAAAAGTTCCGTTAGCAAGTGGGCTAACGAATACAGGGAAGAATGCCTTTATACCACCGATACAACATCCGAGTCTAATGACGCAAAGGAAATACGAAGATTAAATCAACTTCTTAACGAAAAAGATGCCAAGCGTGAATATCACAAACGTTTGGAACACATTTTTGAACTTATAAAATATGTGTACCATAACAATAATCGTGTTATAGGATATAGGGCTATGCGCATTTTCATCAAACGTTATGGCTATGAATTAAGCAATACCACCATGCATAAATACATGAATAAAGAATTAAATTTATGTGCCGTAATCATGCATTCCAAACCGGGATACAAGGCTGGGAAAAAGAAAAAATCTTTGACAATCTCTTAAGCCAAAATTTTATTTTAGGGTTACATGCATAGATAATAAAGCAAGTGAAAAAGTAGCATAAAAGTGATATAATAATTATTAGATAAATAGACAATGTTTATGCATTAAGAGATGTAAGACATTAGTGAACGGAACACAAAACTAAAGTAGAGAAAGGAGATGTGTATGAGCAAAATCCAAAGGCATTTTAAGATGATGATTGGTGGCTTTATGTTTTTTGCAGTTTTCTTATTGGAATGAGATGTATGAGAGAGTCTGTCTATGCACTGGGAGATGTGTCAAGATATCATACTGAATTTATTAATCAGTCATGTCCAAATATAAAAGTAATAGGTAGGGCATATCTGGTTGGTCCTGACAATGTGGCACATTGGAAAAATCATATTGCCATGGATGTAGTACCTGCAGGAACAAAGATTCAGGGTAAAACAGTAGATCCTAAGTATCTGCCACAGGACAATATTGAAAATTTAAAGGTGCTGTATTCAAGTGTTATAGGATATCAAAATTTCACATGGATTAACGGTGCGTATCTGGAAAGCGAAACAGCCAATTTACAGGTGGTAGTATATGATAAGTATACTGTTACTTTTTGGAGTAACGGATATAAAAGTTTTACAGGAGCACCGGTTATGTGTGCCCAATATTTATTACAAGCTTCACATCCACCAGGATTTTATAGAACATCCAGAAACAATGTCTGGATTGATCTTGACAAAGAATATAACCGTATACCAGAAGGTACAAATATTAAATATGTTGCTGAGGGAAAAGTAACATGTGGATTTATTGGTATTAGTCCAATACCGGGAACAGCAGACAGTGGTGATGTATACAGAGTAGGAGTAAACCAAAAAATATATATAGTTACCACAAGAAGACTTTATTCTAATACACCAGATACAGATGATTTGTATTACAAAGTTATATTCCAGGGGAACAACAGTACCAACTATCTAATGAACGGATATGGTTACTATTATGTAAAAAGTAAGTACATAAACCTTTACAAAAATGGAACAAAAGTGCCAAATGACGCGGTAATGAAAAAAGTTTATAACTTGAAAACATTAAAGGAAATTGGTGTTAGAAAATCAAAGGATGAGTCGAATAATGACAATGTTGTAGGGTTTCTTCAGGCAAATGCAGAGATAGAAACATTGCCAAAGGAAAGTGATTCAAATTGGACCACGGTATGGTTTAACAGTGAAAGAGCTTATGTTAGAACCAAATATTTGACAGATGTAGAGCTGGTTGAAAAGAAAACTAAAGTAAAAAATCTTTTTGTAAGCAATGTAAAAAATAATCAATATGTATTGTCATGGTCTAAGTCTCCTGGATGTACAGGCTACAACATTACATATACCGGTATAGGGAAAAACTCGAAAGCTTTCTTTAAAAAGACCGATTATAAGAAAACATCAATTACTGTAAACAGATCTTATTTTAAAAATAACAGAAATATTATTCTGGTGAATATTGCAGCAAATTATAAAACAGGAGCAACAGAAGCTACACAGATAGTTCTTTCGTTGGACAACAGACCACCAAAGATGAAAAAAAAGCGTCTTAATATAAAGAAAAAACAGATATCCTTTGAAAAAATGCTGATACCTGTTGATATTGTTCAATATTCAAAAAATAAATCATTTAAGAATGCTAAAACTGTATGGGATAAAAAGGGCGGTGGACTTAGGGCAATTAAAAAGCTAAAGCTTAACACAACTTACTACATAAGATATAGTATTACAACTGACGTATCCACTCTAAAAGGATATAAGAAAATTGGTGGAATTTGGTCCAAGACGATAAAGGTAAAGACAAAAAAATAATACTATTACATCCGATACACAATCACTATTAAAATTAATAGTAACTTTAAAAATAATCACCTTCAAGCTATAATTGAAAAAATATAGTTTGAAGGTGATTTTATATGGCTAGATAATGATACAAATGAAAAGGAACTTCTTATGAGTTGGAAGAAATAGTAGAAGGTTGGAAGGACATACTAAAATAAAAAAAGTCCGTTATCAAGACGCAAAATGATAGCGGACTTTTAGAATTTAATTAAGGATTTTTGAAAATCCATATAATATTATTTATTTTTCTTTGTACGAATATGAACTTCCGGTATAGCTACATTTTCATAGTTTATCGGAGAGTGTTTAGGTTTTTCCTCTTCGTGCTTATCTGATTTGTGAGTGTGAACCTCAGGAATGGCTACATTGTCGAACGTAACATTGTAATTATACTCATGCTGTTCTTTTTTTGCTTCAAAAAATTTTCTCAATTTCTCAAACATATTTTACTCCTCAAAATTATAATATATTAATAAAAAATGTAATAACTAAACTATTAAGAAAGTCAGCAAACAAACTTCCTACAAGTGGTATGAGCAGGTATGCCTTTACTGAAGGAACATATTTTTCACAAACTGCCTGCATGTTTGCCATGGCATTAGGTGTAGCACCCATACCGAAACCACAAGTTCCTGAAACAAGAATAGCGGCATCGTAATCTCTTCCCATAATGTTAAATTCCACAAAATAAGTGAAAACACAAATTAAAACAACCTGAGCTGCTAATAAAATAACAAGTGGTAAAGCAAGAGAAGCAAGTTCCCAAAGCTTTAAAGTAATCATAGCCATTCCAAGGAATAATGAAAGGCTGATACCACCAAGGTCGTTAATTTCACCCATGTGAATAGTAGTAATGTTTGTGTATTCGCAAATGTTTCTCATAAGTGCAGCGGCAAGCATGGCACCAATATAAATAGGAAATGTAAGTCCTGTCTGTGTAAGGAACATTGAAAAAATAGTTCCAAGTCCAATAGCAAGAATAAGCTGGAACACAGCAGCAGGATACATATTAGTATGTCGTTCATGTTTCTTTTCATCTTCTACAAGTAAGCTGTCATCTTCTGTTGAAACAGTATCAAGAAGATTATGTTTTTCAATAAGACGTTTGCCAAGAGGACCACCAACTAAGCTTCCGAAGATAAGTCCAAATGTGGCAGCAGCTGTACATATTGTAGTAGCACCACTGATGTTGAAATCTTCAAGTACAGGACCAAAAGCTCCGGCTGTACCGTGACCACCAACCATTGGAATTGAACCTGTACACATTCCAATAAGAGGATCAAGTCCTAAAGCTTTGGCAAGTCCTACGGCAGTAACGTTCTGGAGAAGTATCAATACGATAACAAGTCCAAGAAAGACAATTAGTGATTTACCACCGCTTTTTAAAACTTTAAGATTTGCCTGGAAGCCTACAGATGTAAAAAAGAATACCATACAAACTTCCCGTAAAGTGTCATCAAAGGAAAATTCAGCAATTCCTGTTGTGTAACAAATACATGTCATAATGGCGAACAAAAGTCCTCCGATTACAGGAGAAGGAATACAAAATTTTTCCAAAAAGTTAATTCGTTTCTTTAAAAAATTTCCAAGTAAAAGTACCAAAACAGCAACAGCTAACGTTTGGTACATATCCAATTGAATCTTCATTATTTACCCTTTCTGTTAATTATTGTGTATTTAGATTAATTCCTTTTTCTTTATAATAGGATTCTGCACCTGAATGAAAAGGAATTGTAATGTCGTCAGTGGCAAATTTTTCATCAATCTGAAGATCCAGGGATGTTGAATACTGGAGTTCTTTTGATTTCTTGAAGAGCATTTGCGTAAGCTGTTTAACAAGAGCTTCTGAAATAGAGTCTGATGTTATAAGAACAGACTTTACTCCAATAGTGTTTATATCTTCATCCTGTCCCTTATATGTTCCGGCAGGAATAGTATAACGACTATAAGAACTTGAATATGTGAGCATTTTGTTGATAACTGTGTCATCAATAGGAATAATGCGAATGTCACATTCTTTTGAAAGCTCATCAATAATTGTAGTTTTTAATCCGGCTGTACAGAAGAACGCATCAATGTCACCTGACTTAAGGCTATTAGCAGCATCAATGTAATCCATATTCTTAGTTGTAACAATGGAAGAAGGCATACCTGAAAATTCCAATATCTGATTGGCATTTAATTCAGTACCTGATTCTTCTGCTCCAATACTTACTGTATGACCGGAAAGGTCGTTAATTGATTCAATATCTGAATCAGCTTTTACAACAAGCTGACATGCTTCGGTATATAATCCTGCAATGGCACGCAGATTGCTGTTCTTCTTGTAAGCGTTGTTAAGCAAATCAGCTTGGGCAATACCTAACTCAATATAGTTGTCAGATAAAAGTCGAAGGTTAGCAGATGAACCTGCAGTGGTTCTAACTTCAAATTTATAATTTTCATATTCCTCATTTGCCAGTTCAGTAAAAGTGTTAGCAAAAGAGTAATACATACCACCAATATCAGCGGCACCGAATCGGATAGTATTTCCCGAAGCACGGCAACCACTAAGAATTAATAGTGTTAAACATAGCAGAATACTAAGCTTTTTTTTCATGTATTCGCTCCTTTCTGTCGTTTTCATTATATTTATTTTACAATGAAATTGCCTTTAAGAAAAGAAAAAATATAAGATATATTAAAATAAATAAACAATAAAACAAAAAAATGGTATAATTAAATTACAGATATTTACAATTTTCAGGAGGTACAAATGAGTAAAAGAGTAGTTAATAAAATAGTTGCTTTTACATTAATTATAGCTACGATAGTGTTTTTCCAAGGAACAGGTAATAGTTATGCGGATATTCCAAAAACTACCACGCCGAATCCAACCATATCAAATGTTGTAGTTAAGACAAATGAGCAGGTAACAAATAAGCAGACAACAAACAAGACTAATGTTAAAGTTAATGTTAAGAAGATTAGCATAGACACGGTAACAAGAAAGTCAGGAACTATTTCTGTTTCATGGAAAAAGAATAAAAAGGCTAATGGCTATAGAATCCAGTATTCTAATGATAAGGATTTCAAGAACGTAAAAAACAAAAATGTAAAAAGTGCATCAAAGACAAAGACTAAGATTGCAAAAGTAAATAAGTCTAAGAACTATTATGTTCGTGTTAGTGCTTACGTAAAAAAGAATAATAAAAAATATTATTCTGAGTGGAGTAATGTAGCAGAAGTTATTGCATGGAATACTAAGTGGGAATTTGCAAAAAATTCAAAGATTCATACTGATTCACCTACATTATATTTCTCTAATGCAGCTAAAAAGAAAAACAAAACAGTATGTGTTAATGCAGGACACGGAACAAAAGGTGGAGAAAGTGTTAAAACTTTATGTCATCCTGATGGAAGTAGCAAGGTTACAGGAGGAAGTACAAGCCAGGGAGCCATAACTGCTACATCTATTAATGGTGGAACAACTCTTGCCGATGGCACAAGGGAGGCAACAGCCACACTTAAGCTTGCAATGACTGTTAAGAAACAACTTTTAAAAGAAGGCTATAATGTTCTTATGGTTAGAGAAAGCGATGATGCACAATTAGATAATATAGCAAGAACAGTTTTTGCTAATAATAATGCGGATTACCATATTGCATTACATTATGATTCAACATCTTCTAATAAAGGAGCTTTCTATATTAGTGTTCCTAACAACAACAAATATAGAAGTATGTATCCTGTTTCAAAGAATTGGAAGAAACACAATAATTTAGGAAAGAACCTTGTAAACGGAATGAGAAGTGCCGGTGTTAAAATTTATGGCAGTGGTTCCATGGCAATAGATCTTACTCAGACTTCTTACTCAACAATACCATCTGTAGATTTGGAAGTGGGAGATAAGAGAAGCGACCATTCAAGCAAAACGTTAAAGAAGATTGCAATAGGCATTGGAAAGGGACTAAACAAAATTAAGTAAAAACTTAAAATAATTAAATAAATTCATTAGATAATTAAAAAAATAAAATATATACTTGTGTTTTCACTTAATAAATGATAGACTTCACATCAACAAACAAGGGCGTTTGGCTTTATGGCCAGGCGCCTTTTTCGATGCCATAAATACTTGGACTGAAATTTATGGCATTGAAATGTTTTGGTACACAAGATGAGAATTAAAAAAAATATGTTAAAAGAGCAGGAGGTATTATTGCATGAATGCAGGAGACACAGGTTTTATGTTGACTTGTGCGGCTTTGGTATTTTTTATGACACCGGGGTTGGCATTTTTCTATGGAGGTTTAGTAAGAAGAAAAAATGTAGTTAACACTATGATGGCAATAGTTATGATTATGGGATTAGCTGTTGTTATGTGGGCATTGTTTGGATTTTCATTAGCATTTGGTGGAAATCATGGTGGAATAATAGGAGATTTCAGATGGTTTGGCTTAGAAGGAGTTGGATGGGGCACTGGACCTTATTCAGATTCAATTCCTAATTTAGTATTTTGTGCATTTCAGATGATGTTTGCAATTATTACACCGGCGTTAATTACAGGTTCTGTTGTAGGAAGAATGAAATTTAAAGCTTTATTCATATTTGTGGCAATATGGTCAATAATAGTTTATTATCCGTTAGCACATATGGTATGGGGGCAAGGGGGATTTTTGGCAGAATTAGGTTCTGTAGATTTTGCAGGAGGAGATGTTGTACATATCAGTTCGGGAATAACAGCATTGGTACTTGCAATTATTCTTGGAAGAAGAAAAGGTTATGAGAGAGCGACATACAGAATACATAATATTCCATTTGTTGTATTAGGGGCTACAATACTTTGGTTTGGATGGTTTGGATTTAATGCAGGAAGTGCCTTGAAAGCGGACGGACTTGCGGCGCATGCATTTATGACATCAGCTATTGCATCGGCGTCAGCATTGTTATCATGGATGTTATTAGATATAATAAATGACAGAAAAACAACTTTGGTAGGAGCCTCAACAGGTTTGGTAATTGGTCTGGTAGCTATTACACCGGGAGCAGGATTTGTTCCAATTTGGTCATCTTTTATAATTGGTGCTCTTGTCAGTCCAATATGTTATTATGGAGTTATACTTATAAAGAAAAAATTAAAAATTGATGATGCATTAGATGCATTTGGTTGTCACGGAATAGGTGGTATATGGGGAGGAATCGCAACAGGTATATTTGGGAAAAGTTCTATTAATCCAGTAGCAAAATGGGACGGATTAGTTTATGGTGAATGGAGGTTATTTGCAGCACAGATAGAAGGAATACTTATTACAATTGTAATTGCAGTTGTGGGAACCTTAATTTGTGTAGCAATAGTAAGAATATTTACAACACTTAGAGTAACAGATAGAGAAGAAAGAATTGGACTTGATATATCACAGCACGGTGAAAATGCATATCCAAGTTTTAATGGTATGGATCAGTAATAAATCAAGAGGAGATGATATTCTATGATAATGAAAATAGATGCAATTGTTAGAGAAGAAAAATTTGAAGATGTAAAAAATGCATTAATGGAGATAGAAGTTAATGGTCTTACAGTATCTCAGGTAATGGGATGTGGCTTACAGAGAGGCTATAAAGAAATTGTCCGTGGTATGGAAGTTGAGCCACAGATGCAGCCAAAGATTAAATTTGAGATTGTTGTTTCTTCAGAAGAGTGGGCAGAAAAAACAATAGAAGCAATAAAAAAAGCGGCTTACACAGGGGAGTTTGGTGATGGAAAAATCTTCAGTTACCCTGTTGCCAGTGCCACAAAAATAAGAACAGGTGAAACAGGGTATGATGCTGTACAGTGTCAGGAATAAAGCTTTATATAAAAATATTTAAGTTAACAAGTCATAGTTTTGTATTGTGTAAAAAATGCATGCTAAACTATGACTTTTTTCTTTAATAAAGAATGTTGGGAAAAAAATTTACCTTTTTAAGTAAAATAATTGAATTGAAAACAAAGCTAAAAAATTTTATAATGTAATTAATCTAGATAAGTATGTCTTTTAATGTAAAAAAGGAGGAAAAATTTTGAAAAGGAAAGTAATAATAAAAAAGGCAATAGCAGTTGCAGTAACAATGTCATTAATGACATGTTTAGTGCCTAATGGCTCAATTACAGTTAATGCTGCATCGAAAAAATCAATGTTAAGCAAAACTAAAATTTCAGTAAATGTTGGAAAGAAGAAAACAGTAAAATTAAAAAAAGCAAAATATAAAGTAGTATGGAAAATTATATCAGGAAAAAAGAATATATCAATAAAGAAAAAAGGAAAATATAAACAGAAAATACAGATTAAAGGTAAAAAAATTGGTAAAGCAAAAATAAAGGCTGTATATGGAAAGAAAAAATATATTCTTAAAGTGACAGTTAAGGGAAATAATAAAGAAAATATTTCTAAAAACGTAGAAACACCAAAGAATATAGAAACCACATCAAAAACTACGGTTCAAACAACAGAGAAATCTTCAACAGTATCTACAACCGAGGCAAGAGTAACAACAGTACCGACAACAGTAGAACCAACAACAGTGATGCCAACAACAATGGCACCGACAACAGTAGTGCCAACAACAGTGGCATCAACAACGGTAATGCCAACAACAGTGATGCCAACAACAATGGCACCGACAACAGTAGCACCAACAACAGTGGCATCAACAACGGTAATGCCAACAACAATGGCACCGACAACAGTAGTGCCAACAACAGTAACACCAACAACGGTAATGCCAACAACAATGGCACCAACAACAGTAGTGCCAACAACAGTAGCACCAGCAACAGTGACACCAACAACAGTAGCATCAACAACAGCACCAATTATTCCGGACATGGAAGTAGATGAAAACATCAAAGCACCGGAAGGACTTGTATGGGCTGGGAATAAAGAATTACCATATTATTTTGCATGGGCTAAGGCAAGTGATGTAGATTCATATAATGTTTATGTAGATGGAAAATGTATTAAAAATGTGGTAGATGGAGCGGTTAACTTAGATGCCTCTGTATTTGAAAAAGGTTCAGGAGAATATACAATCTCAGTTGCAGCAGTAAAAGGTAATAAAGTATCTGTTGCAACATCATTAAAATATACATTTTCGCCAGATGGTCAGCTTGTTACAACAGAATCGGAAAAAGTAACAAATAAACCAACAGACGCTACAACAGTGAAAACTACAACAACAGTAATGCCAACAACAATAGCAACAACAGAAATTCAAACAACAATAGCGCCAACAGCTCCAAGCCAGGAAGTAGATGAAAACATTAAAGCACCGGAAGGACTTGTATGGGCAGGAAATAAGGAATTACCATATTATTTTGCTTGGGCAGCTACAGATGGAGCTGATTCATATAATGTTTATGTAGATAATAAATATGTAACAAATGTTGAAGTAAGTTCAGTTAATTTGGATAAAAGTGTATTTGAAAAAGGTTCAGGAGAATATACAATCTCAGTTGCAGCAGTAAAAGGCAATAAAAAATCTAATTCAACATCAATCAAGTATACTTATAATAAGGAAGGACAACATGTAACAACAGTGGCTCCAACAGAAAAAATAACAGAAGTTACAACAACTACACAAAAAGAGTTTTATGAAGAGCCGGAAACAGAAGTTCATCCTAAGAACATAAATGTTGACAATTATATGAAGCAGATAGATACTTCAAGTTCAACTAGCATTAAAACAAGTGCAAATGAAGGAATGGAAAAACTTTTTGATGGAGATATAAATACAAAGTTATGTACATCAGATGGATTTCCACTAAGAATATCATGGCAGATGAAAAAGCCAATTATATTGAAAAAATATACATTAACAACAGCCAATGATAGTGAGACTTATTCTTATAGAAATCCAAAATCATGGCATTTGTATGGCTCAAATAATGGAACATCATGGACACAGATAGATACTGTAACAGATAGTGGAATTGAAGCAAAAAATTCAAAAGCTTATACATATGAAACAGATATTCGGGAAAGCTATCAGTATTATTTAATACAGTTTGAAGGAAATGGAACAAATTATTATGGATTCCAGTTGGCAGAAATTTCACTTAATGGTGATGTGACAGATGTTGATAAGGAAATGGGAGAAGATTTATCTTCTTACTATGACAGCATTTTTGCAAGTGCTACAACTGCAAAAGGTAATGGTAATGAAACACCATTTAATTTATTTGATGGAAGTAAAGAATCAAAATTATTTGAATTTTCAAATCAGTTTAGCATTGCCTGGAAAATGAAACAGGATACAACATTATATAGTTACAGTTTAACAACAGCTAATGATAATGAAGCATATAAGGGCAGAAATCCAAAATCATGGATATTATATGGATCATCAGATGGAACTAATTGGGAAAAAATTGACACTGTAAATAATAGTGAAATGGAAGATGTTAACTTTAAGACATACAATTACACAGTGGATAAGGTTGGTTCATATAGATATTACAAATTAGATGTTAAAGCGGGATATGGAAGTTCAGTACAGTTGTCAGAAATATCATTGAAAGGAGCCTATATAAGCCCAAGTAAATATGATATTTTGTTTACAGGCGATTGGAAAGATGTAACAGTAGATGGTTATTTGGAAGAACTTACAAAATTGTTCTACAACAGTTATCCAAGATTATACCAGAGATGGGGTAATGGAACAGAACCTACAACTATTACATTTAAGGCTGATAACAATTATGATGGCGTAGCATATTGTCAGGGAACTACAGTATGTGTTTCAACTAAGTACGCTAACAGTCATCCGAAAGATATAGGATTTTTCTCACATGAAATAACTCATTCGGTACAGCAATATAGTGGAAAACTTAATTATGGTGATGATGTAGCGTGGTGGACAGAAAATATGGCAAATTATGGAGGGTTCAGATACTTCCATTGGTCAAATCCTAAATATGTACAGGTTTATGAAGCTACGGATACATCACTTCAGGACTGGGGTTATGAACAGTACGGAAATAATAAATGGTTCTTTGCATATATGGACTCAAAGTATCCAACAAGAAAGAATGCAGATGGAACATTAAAATATGGACTTATTGATAGTATAAATAAATTAATTAAAGACAATAACACCGGAAGTACTTACACAGATGATCCTTATAATACAACAACACCATTTAATAATGTAGTAAAACAGATTACAGGTTATGATTGTATTGAGTCTTTAAGAAAGAGATATGTAGAAGAGTTGCAGCAGGGTACATGGACATTTAAAGGATTTGCTGATTATGAAGATAATTGGCTTACTGAAAATATTGACGGAATACCAAATCCTGAATATCCAATGGTTGGTGAGAAACTACATGGAAATAAAACAGCAACTCAGTTAAATAATACAGTTACAGAAGGAACAAATCTTTGTCTTGGAGGAAAGGTGTATGATTGCTCCGGATATACAAACGATAACGAGAATGCACAAAAATTAATAGATGGAGATTTAAATACAAAATGGTGTGCAACAAGTTCTAATGTAACTAGTGGTGAGTACAAATTAAATGGCGTAAAGCATTGGGTAAAAATTGATTTGGGTCAGGAAAAAGAGTTTAATACATACACGCTTTACAATACAAGAAGTAAGGAAGGTTTTGGAAATACTACTGAATGGGAAGTTCTTGTATCCAACGATGGAAATGAATGGACATCAGTAGATTATCAACCGTCCAACAACAGTGCAGTATCTTCATTTAATATAGGAAACCAAAAGGCAAGATATATAATGATTAAAATATTTACACCTGATGAAGGTGTTGGAACACTTAGATTATATGACTTCCAGTTATTTAACATAAAATAGTGTAAAAAGTAAAAATTTTAACCCTTTTTGTCAAAAAATTAGATTGAGAGAGAACAAGAAAAAGTATATTATTATGTAAGAAGAAATGAAAATTTCGTTTTTAGATTACAAAAAGGAGATTAAAATGAAAAAAAGAGCACTAAAAAAATCAATAGCATTATGTTGTTCGATTACAATGTTAGCAACAAGCATACCATTTACTGCAATAAACATAAAAGCGGCAACAGGAGATTTTTTTGATGAGAACAATTCGGTAATGATTGACAAAGGCGGATATAAGAAAGAAGTCTTTGGAGTTAGAACTGACGACTGGGGAGTAAACTGGACAGATAGAAAAGAATCATTACCTCCATCAAAGGTTTATTTAACTGACAATTATAAAGAGACAGTTGGAACTGTTCCAACAAATGACTGGGCAAGTTCAGTTGTATTTGACCAGTATTCAGAGTCATTGTATGCACATCCTCTTGCATATAGAGCTGCAAGTAATGGTATGCAGATGGCATCACCGGCTGTAGTAGATAGTACTTCTTATGTTGACGGTGAACCAACAGTAGAAAGTTTATTAAATGATGATACAGTAGAAATGGTTGTTGGTGGTGAAAATTTTTCAGCTAAAGATGCTAAGGTGGATAAAACAACAGATTGGAGTTATGAAATTGTAATGGCAGATAATGCAGGCAATAGTTCAATGCGTTCAATTATTGCAAAGGGAACTCCATATGCCTATTATACATTTGATAATGTTACACCAACAATTTCACTTGGTGCAGGTGCAACAGACCTTGCAATAGTAAAAAATACAACATCTTCAAATATAATCGGTGTAAGTTTAAAAAATAAAAAAGATGGGAAAATACATTATTACATGTTAGCAGCACCATCAGGTACAACATGGATTAATGCAGGTGGAAAACTTACAGCAAAGATGCCTTCAGGAAAAAACTATATGTCTGTAGCAATACTTCCTGATGGAAGCAATGAAGCATTTTCTTTATATGAAAAATATGCATTTAACTTTATTACAGATACAAAGGTACAGTGGGAATATTTAAAGAATTCTTCTAAGGTCGTTACTAAATATAATGTAACAACAAAGAATATGGAGAATGGAAGCACAGGTGGAGATACTATTATGGCACTATATCCTCATCAGTGGCGTTATTCTAATTCTAAATATACTAACTATACATATAACACAATTCGTGGAACAATGAAAACGATTGTTGGAACAAGTTATGTAACTGAAATGCAATACAACGGAATTTTATCTTCATTGCCGGTTACAACTGACGAAAATACAATTGGAAATATTAAGCAGCAGTTAGGATATCTTTATGATTATAGAAAAAACAAAGAAGACCCTAAGTGGATTTGCAATTTGGAAGGTCAGTATGGTGGATTTGACACATATTGGATAGGAAAGAATCTTAATACATTATCAGATGCAATATGGCTTTCAGGTCAGCTAGATGGTGATGATGCGGATATGAAGAATATAACAAATGAAATGGTAGAAGGAGTAGAAAACTATCTTGAATTCTGGTTTGATCCATATCAGGCATATATAAGTGGTGATCACAAGGATGACTATTTCTATTATGATGAAAATTATGGAACATTAATAGGCTATCCATCATCATATGATTCTGACAAGCAGGTTAACGACCATCATTTCCATTATGGATATTGGATTAAGGCAGCTGCAGCAGTTGCAATGAAAGATCCACAGTGGGCTAAAGAATGGGGCGGAATGGTTTATGAGATGATTGGTGATATTGCTAATGTTAATCGTGACGGAAAAGGTTATAATGCCAACAGTCCTACTAAGTATCCATTCCTTAGAAACTTTGATATTTATGAAGGTCATTCATGGGCATCAGGTGTGGCTAATTATGAATATGATGAGAATGGAGAGTTAGTTGACAAGAAGGGTGGTCTTTCAGGTGGAAATAACCAGGAATCATCATCTGAGGCAATTAATGCATGGGCATCATTAATCTTATGGGGAGAAGCAGTTGGAAATACTACAATCAGAGATGCGGGCATTTACATGTATACAACTGAAATAGCTGCAATTGAAGACTATTATTATGATGTACATAATGAAATTTTCACAGAAAAATATAAAGATGCAGGTAATTATAATATTCAGACAGTTACAAGATTATTTGGTGGTCGCTATGATCATACAGCATGGTGGACAGAAAACTCTATTGAAGTAACTACAATTACAATGTTACCAATTTCCGGAGCAACACTTTATATGGGAAAATATAGGGATAAAGTCAAAAACGTTGTAGACAGTATAGATGAAAACAGTAATCAGTGGAAACATTTTGTTTCTAATAAAGAACAGATTTGCAATAATTTCAATAAAGTTGACATGCTTACAGATCCAAAGACTAATCAGGATGTAGTAGCAGAGTATTATGCTTATTATGATCCGGATGGTGCCCTTGCAAGATGGGATATGAGTGATAGTGGAAAAGTTGAAAATGGTGAATCAAGGGCACATACTCTTTCATATATAACATCATTACAGAAGTATGGAAATCAGGATTTTTCCATTACAGGCAGTGAGCCACTTTCACTAGTATTGAGCAAGGATGGAAACAAAACATATGTTGCAGAAAATCATACTGATGAAGTAAAGAGAGTATATTTTACAGATAATACATATGTTGATGTACCAGCTAATTCAAGCTATGTTGGACCAAAAACAGGAAACGGTTCAAATCCAAATGTTGATGAAAGTGAATTGCTAGGAAATACTTCAAAAGTTAACGTGGAAATATATCTTGAAAATTATGAGGGAACCGGATACGAAAAGCAGGAAAAACAGGTTAGCGTAAAAGAGGGAACTACAAGTTATACGTATGAACCAGAGAACATTACGGGATTTACATATGATAATGGAAATAGCAATAATATACTTACAACGGTTGTAAAAGAAGACAATACAGCTACGGTTAAGGCGTATTATAAACGTAATAGCTATACAATTCAGTATGAATTAAACGATGGAACAAACAATGATGCAAACCCTAACGGTTATAGATTCGGAAGTTCAATAAAACTTAATAATCCAACGAGAGAAGGTTATAAGTTCCTTGGTTGGTATACAGATGATAATTATCAGAATCAGATAACGGAAATAACAGATTCTACAGCAGAAAATTTAGTACTGTATGCAAAGTTCCTTGATGAGTCAACTATATCCCAGTATACGGTAGAGTATTATAAACAGAAAGAAGACGAAAGCGGATATGACCTTGTGACTGAAGATACTGAGAGAATAGAAGCTATAATCGGTACAGAGGTTTCTGCAGAGGAAAAGGAGTATGATGGTTATATTCTTAGCGAAAACTCAGTGACTAAGGGAACAGTAATAGCAGAAGGGAAATTAGTTCTTCGCCTATATTATGATATTAAAAAAAGCCCTGAATCAAGAATACAAAGAGGAGCATATGTTGATGAAAATGGAAAGTTAAATTTCATTGCAAAAGACGATGTCAACAGTGCAATTGTATATTATGAAATACTTAATGGAAAAACAGAGGCAGAAGCTTTTTATAAGCAGGCAGTAGAAACAAATGGTGGAAATTGTCCAGGATATCCAATGAATAAGACAGATATTGGATTTAAAAAAATTGTTGATCAGGAAGTGACAGGCGAGCAGTATGTAGTATTTAGATTCAATATTAATGACAAAGAATTAACGGATTGGGTTATTTCAAAAATATCTGATGTTGAAAAAGTGTCAACTGAGACAAAACCAGCGCCAACAACAACGGTAGCCACAACAACGACGATAGCCTCAACAACAGAATCTCCGGAAGTAGATCCAAGTGTTGATGAAAGTATTAAGGCACCGGAAGGGCTTGTATGGGCAGGAAATGCACAGTTACCATACTATTTTGCGTGGGCAAGAGCAGATGGAGCAGATTCATATAATGTTTACGTTAATGGAGTTTGCGTTAAAAATGTAGTTGATGGAAATGTTAATTTAGATTACACAGCATTTACAAAAGGATCAGGAGAATATGAAATAGGTGTTGCAACTGTAAAAGGAAACAAACGCTCAAGAATAACATCTATTATGTATAACTATGTTGATGATGGAAATCACCCAACAACAACGGTAGCACCAACAACGGTATCACCAACGACAACAGTAGCGCCACCAACAACAGCAGCACCAACAACAACAGCAGCGCCAACAACACAGGCACCAACAACAGTAGCACCAACGGAAAAAGCTACGACAGTAGTGCCAACAACGGTAGCACCAACAACAGAAGCACCAACAACAACGGCAGTATCAACAACGAAAGATACAGAACAGGAAACAACTACAAATAATGGTGCAGTAACATCTGTGGAAACATCAAGCACTTGCAAAACAGCTGAACAGATGGAAAAAGAAATTCTGGAAAAGAAGGATGATAAGGATTTTGCAAATTCTACATTTGCAAAACTTAGTGTTAGAGTAAAGAAAACAACTAAGAAGTCAGTTAAGCTTGTTTGGAAGAAGATGTCCGGAGCAACAAAGTATGTTATATATGGAGCTAAATGTGGCACATCGTATAAGAAGATTAAAGAAGTAAGCAAGAAGACATTTACAGCTAATAAATTAAAGAAAGGTAAATATTACAAATATCTTGTAGTTGCACAGAATGATAAAGGTGAGGTCTTGGCTACATCAAAATTGATTCATGTAGCAACTAAAGGTGGAAAAGTAGGAAATTGTAAATCTTTAAAATTAAATAAGACTAAAGTAAAACTTTTACTTGGAAAAAAATTCAAGATTAAAGTAAAACAGATTGCAGACAGCAAAAATGTTAAGATTAAAAAACATAGAAAGGTAAGTTTCGAATCAAGTAATCCTGAAATAGCTACAGTGTCAAAGCGTGGTAAAATAACAGCCCTAAAGAGAGGTAAGTGCACAATTTATGCATATGCACAAAATGGTGTTTACAAGAAAGTAAAAGTTACAATTAAGTAAAAATACAATATATACACTTCTCAGGGGAGAGTCTGGCATGCCAGGCTCTCTCTTCCTGTTATTTATAAGGATATGTTGAGTATTTTTAAACAAAAAGGTAGATATTTTTACCAATCAGATTTCTTAGTAAAAATTTTAACCTTTTTAAGTCAAAAAAATCAATTGAGACGTTTCAAATAAATTAGTAATATATAATTAACAAGATAAGTACGGAAAAGAAAAAATTACCTAAAAAAAAATAAAAAATTTCAATGTCTGGTTTTAAGTTGTACAACCTGAAAAGATAGGCTATAGTTGAGTATAGAAGGATACGGATTTACAAAAAAAATTATGGAGCAGAAAAAAGTTGAAAAAAATTATAAAATATTGGAAAAAATCCAAAATAAGAACACAGATTATATTTACATATATATTAATTTTGCTACTATCATTTGTTATGACGTTTTCAATGATATGGGCTGTTAATAATAAGTATACTAAGGAAGAAATCGGAAAAGCAGGTGTTCAGACAGTTAGCGCACTTCAGGGAAACTTAGCATTAGTGTTTGAAAATGTTACGCAGCTTTCTACGTATCTATATTTTGATGATATTGTACAGGATTCTCTAAGACAAATTAATTCAGCTAATATTGATTTAAATTATCAGAAGAACATAACCAAAAGTCTTTTTAACATGATTTTATCAGGAGATTATGTTTCAGGAGTATATATATTTGATCAATATAATAATTGTTACAGTTCATATAAAAGAACACCAAGAAAAGTTAATAAGTACATCCAGGGAGCTGACTGGTATAAGAAAATGCAAAGTGCCGGTGGCAATGGATTTTTTTATAAAGGAAGTGATGGCACAATAGAATACTATGAAAATAATAACTATTTGTGTTATGTAAGGCAGATTTTAGACAAAAAAGATTATAAGCCTTTAGCAACACTACTTATTACTTTTGATAATACTGTTCTTCAGGGATATTTTAATCAGGTAAGTGAAGATTCAAAGAATCAGTTTTATATTATTGATTCAAAAGGAAATTATGTAATAAAACCTCAGGAGGAAAAAAGAGATTTCAAAAAGTATACGAAAGTAGCAGAAAATATTAATGAAGGATACAAAGAAGTAAAAAATAATGGAGAAGAGTGTATTGTAGCCTGTCAGGATATGGGAATACAGGATTGGAAACTGGTAGGAGTTTTTTCAATGGACGATATTACATCTTTGGCACCGTATTATTCAACGATTATTGCAATAATTATGGGAATTAATATTATTTTTGTATTTTTGTGCTCCACGCTACTTACGTATCTTATTTTTAAACCTTTAAGAAAAATAGAAAATCATATGCAGATAGTAGAAAATGGGGAATTTATTACAATGCCTGTGGATGACTATGATAACGAAATAACGAATTTAAGAAAAGTTTTCAATCATATGATTTTATCAGTTAAGGCATTAATGAAGAGAGTAAAGGATGAGGAAAGAATAATTGCAAAAGGAAAGTTAGACATAATTTACGCTCAGATAAATCCTCATTTTTTGTATAATACTTTAGATGCAATTTCGGCATTGGCTTTAATGGAAGAGAATGAAAAATGCTTTCAGATGATACAGGCATTGGGTAACTTTTACAAAAATAGTTTAAACAGTGGACTGGATTATATAAGCGTAGAAGATGAAATCGGTTGTATTGAAAGCTACATTACAATTTTAAACACCAGATATGAAAACCAGATTGCAATTAGCTATGATATAGAAGATGTTGTAAAACATGAAAAAGTGCTTAAATTACTGTTACAGCCGCTGGTAGAAAATGCTGTACATCATGGCTTAAATGGTGAAGGAGGTAATATTGAAATTAAGGTATTTGAGCAGGAAGATGAAATAATTTTCATAGTATCAGACGATGGAGTGGGAATGAGTGATGAAAAAATAGAAGATATACTTGCAGGAAGAACAGTTACCGGAAAGTCAGGATTTGGTTTATATAGTTTAATACAGAGAATTCGTCTTACATACGGAATAGAAAATCCTGTAATTATACAAAGTGAAGTTGGTGTAGGAACGGAGATAATTGTCACAATTAAAAAGATTAAAATGGAGAAATAACATATGTTAAATGTATTATTGGTTGACGATGAAAAGTTAGAAAGAGTTTTAATCCGTAAAGGATATAATTGGGAAGAGAACGGTTTTAATATTGTAGGAGAGGCTGCATCAGGAGAGGATGCCTTGGAATATATAAACTACCACAATGTTGATATTGTAATTACGGATATTAATATGCCAGGAATGGACGGATTGCAGTTTACGGAAAAATTGCTACAAAAAAATCGTAAATGCAGGGTAGTAATTGTAACCGGATTTCGTGAATTTGAATATGCAAGAAAAGCAATTAAGCTTGGAGTTGACGAGTTTCTTTTAAAGCCTGTCAACATAAAAGAAATAAGTGAAGTTATGACTAAAATTAAAACTGAAATAGCAAAAGTCAATGAAGAGGAATCAAAAGTAGCAAAGCTTAAAGAAAGTGCGGAAAAAAATTACGATATATTAAGGGAGAGCTTTCTTCTTAGATTAGTAGAAAATCGTATAGGAGAAGAGGAAGCTACAAAAAAATTGGAAACATATAACTGTAATGATTTAGTTGATGGATGTGTTTGCATAAATGTAAAAATCAAAGATGCCCAAGAAAATCAAAATTATAAAAAAGTGTATGAATTTATACAAAAGCAAAATAATGAGAATAGCCTTTCTTTTATACATTTTATGCATAATATTGTAATGTTTTTCACAAAAACAGACGTAAGTAAATGCATTGATTACGCTAATGATTTGCATAATAAATTAAACAATATGGGAATAACGGCAACTATTGGTGTTAGTGAAAAAAACAGTGAATTTAATGGAATACCGGCAGCATATGGTCAGGCAAACAAAGCTATAGGTGTTTCTGTATTATTAGGCAGAAATAAGGTTGTTACCTTTTCTGAGTATCAGGAAATAATGAAGAAAAACAGTTCAAAAAAGGAAATAGACTGGGATGAATTTTCAGATGCAATAATTAATTGTAGAAGAGAAGAAGTACTAAAATATGTTTCTGATTACACAGAAATAATTAAAGCAGAAAAAATACCTGATGAGGAATATCTTAAATTAATGGCAATGACAATAATCCTAAGGGCAAGCTCTACATTAAACAAATATGGAACAAACATATATCAATTGGCAAGTGAGGAAGAAGTTTTCCAAAATGTTAGGGAAATAAGAACCATAGATGATACATCAGAGTGTGTTATAAAATACATTAAACAAGTTTGTGATTATCATGAAAAAAAGCGTTCAGGTAAGAGAACAAATGTAATAAAAGATGCACTGGATTACGTTAACAGAAATCTGTATAACCCGGAACTTTCACTTAAAAAGGTCGCTTCCGATTTATACATAAATGACAGTTACCTAAGTAGGGAATTTAAGAAAACATATGGTGTAAGTTTTATTGAATATATTTCCCGGAAAAGAATAGAAGCAAGCAAAAAAATTCTTAAGGAGACGGATCTTAAAGTGTATGAGGTGGCGGAAAAAATAGGGTTTAAAGACGCCCACTATTTCTGTATTTGCTTTAAAAAGCAGACAGGACAAACAGTAAAAGAATATAGAGTATAGTGTTAAAAAAAGGTTAGAAATTTTAGTAAAATTTTTAACCTTTTTTGGTCAAAATATTAAATTGAGATAGGTGTTGTACTAAAGTATACTTTCAGTATAAAAATTCGAGGAGGAAACAAAATGAGAAAGAATTTCTTTAAGAAAGTGTTAGCGGTTACGTTAGCATCAACAATGGCATTCTCTATGGTAGGATGCGGAAACAGTGATAGTAAGAGTGAGGGAAAAAAGGATGACGGAACTATCACATTAAATGTATGGCACCAGTGGTCAAATGACACAAATGAACTTAAGGGTAGATATGAGGAAGCAGTTAAGGCTTACCAAAAAGATAATCCTAATGTAAAAATCAAAACAGAAACATTGGATACTGAAGCTTACAAGACAAAGATTAATGCAGAGTTTGCAGGAGATGCAAAGGGCATTGATGTATTCTACTGGTGGGGTGCAGGTACAGCTAAGAAATTAGTTGACGCAGGAAAAGTAATGGCATTAGATGATTACTTAACAGATGATGTTAAATCAAGAATGGTGGAAGGTTCAACATCAGCATTTGAATATGATGGAAAATTATATTCAACGCCAATGTTCTCATGGTATATGACATTATTCTGCAACAAAACATTATTTAACAAGGCAGGTGCTAAGCTTCCTGAAACATATGATGAATTAGTAGATGCAGTTAAGAAATTAAAAACTCTTGACGGCGTTACACCATTAGCAGCAGGTGCAAAGGACGGATGGAATGCAGCTTTTGTATACCAGGCATTAGCTTTGAGAGAAGTAGGAGCTACAGGTGTTAATGAAATGCTATCAGGTAAAAAAGAATTTGGTGACGAGGGATATAAGAAGGCAGCACAGAAAGTATCAGACTTATACAAATTAGGAGCTTTTGGAGAAAATCCATTAGAGCAGGGAAATGATGACGCCAATGCAGCATTTGAAAACGGCAAGGCAGCAATGAGAATTATGGGAAGCTGGTTTGCGAACAACGTATATACAGATGAAGCAGCAACAGTCAACCCTGAAGAAGTTGTAGCATTAAAGATTCCTATGATTTCTGACGGAAAAGGAGAATCAACAGATTACTGTGGTGGTTATGTTGAATCATTCTGGGTAAACAACAATACTAAGTACAAAGAAGAAGCAGCAAAATTCTGTATTTACATTAATGAAAAAATGGGTGTTGCATCATACGAAACAGGTTCAGGATTCAGTGGATGGACAACAAAAGCTGATGAAAGTAAGTTAAATCCATTATTCATTCAGATTAAAGATTTATTGGCAGAAGGAAAACAGGGTGTTCTTGCATGGGATACATCTTTAGAAGCAGAACCTGCAGCAGTTCATAACGAACAGGTACAGACATTATTTGCAGATGGCGCAGATATAAATGAATTTATTGATGAACATAAAGCGGCAATCAACGGCAAATAAGAAGTAAGAGGTGGGTAGTGTTATGGAAAAAATGCTTGGAAATAAAAAATACATATTGATTTTCATATTACCGGCGCTACTTTTATTTTTAGGATTTACTCTAATCCCATTGATAACATCAGGAGTATATAGCTTTTTTGAATACAATGGGATTGGAAGTAAAACATTTATTGGAATAAAAAACTATATTGAATTATTTACTTCCGACAGATATTTTCCACAGGCGGTAAAAAATTCATTAATATTAGTGGCAGCATCATTATTTATTCAGTTACCAATATCATTAATATTAGCCTTGATATTATCAAAAGGTGTAAAAGGGGATAACTTTTTTAGAACTATATATTTTATACCTGTTGTAATTTCAAGTATGGTTATTGGACAATTATGGCTTAAAATGTTTAACAGTGATTATGGTGTAATAAATACTGTAATAAGACATTTTGTACCGGAATATGAACACTCATGGCTTACAAAAAATGCATTTATGACCGTGTTAATTCCATCTGTATGGCAATATATAGGTTATCACATGATTATTTTTTACGCAGGAATTAAATCAATTTCAACAGATTACTATGAAGCTGCACAGATTGATGGAGCATCAACATGGCAGGTTTATAGAAAAATCACGCTACCTCTGCTGGTTCCTGTAATAAAGACTTGTGTAATCTTTGCAATTACAGGTTCACTTAGAGCCTTTGATTTAGTATATGTAATGACAGGTGGTGGACCAAATCATATAAGTGAGGTTCCGGCAACATTAATGTATAACAATTTGTTTAGAAAAGGATTATATGGTTATGGAAGTGCTCAGGCATTTTTTATAGTAATCGAATGTTTAATATTTACATTTATTGTAAACAGATTGTTTAAAAAAGCAGAACAAAATGTTTCAGCAGTATAGGAGGGTACAATGAAGAAGAAAAATATTATAGGCAAGATAAAATTTATAGTGTTGCTTTTAATTGCTTTGACTCAGTTGTTTCCCTTATACTGGCTTATAACTTTTTCATTAAAAAGCAATACGGAAATATTTGGCGAGAATGTAATAGGACTTCCAAAAGTTTGGAGATGGGATAATTATATAACAGCATTAAGTTCATCTAACTTAATTCGTTATTTCCTTAATTCAGTTTTTTATTCTGTAGTTACCGTTGTTGTGGCAGGAATAATATCTTCAATGGCAGCATACGCCATTGCCAGAATGACATGGAAACTAAAGAATGCTGTTTATGGATTATTTATGATAGGAATAATGATACCTGCTCAGGCAGCATTACTTCCATTATTCCAGATTCTTGACACCCTTGGGTTAAAGGGAGGTTATCTTGGACTAATAATTCCATATATAGCAGGAGCTTTGCCAATGAGTATTATGATATTAGTTGGTTTCTATAGAGGAATACCAAGAGAAATGGAAGAAGCCGCATATATTGACGGCTGTGGAATATTTAAATGTTTTATTCAAATAATATTCCCAATGGTTAAGCCGGCTATTGCCACAGCTTCAATATTTACATTTCTTGGAACATGGAATGAATTAATGTTAGCCAATACTTTTGTTGACAGTGACCAGTATAGAACACTTCCAGTAGGAATAATGTCACTTGCAGGTCAGTATTCAACAGAATGGGGATTAATAGGAGCAGGTATGGTTATAGCAACATTACCTACTATAATTATTTATTTCTTTTTAAGCAAACAGGTACAGGAGAGTCTTGTAGTTGGAGCAGTAAAAGGATAAAAATCATAATTTGTTGAGAAAAGAGTTGGGGAGCCCGGCTCTTTTTTCTTTGTATATTGTAATGTATGGTATATAATATTATTAGAATTAAAAAAAGTATTGACCTTCCACCTTATGGAAGCTGTATAAATAAGGTGTATCGATACAGTTATAAGTGAATCGGGTTATTAAAAACAAGAAGATGGAGGCTATCCGGTGAAGATTAAACAGGTTGAAGAACTAGTTGGAATAACAAGCAAAAATATTAGATTTTATGAAAGTCAGGGATTACTTACACCTGAAAGAGCTGATAATGGTTACAGAGAATACCATCAGGATAATATAGAAGTTTTGAAAAAAATAAAACTTTTAAGAAAAATCGGAATATCAGTAGAAGACATAAAATCAGTATTAAATGACAATGTTACTTTGGAAAATTGTTTGGAAAAATATTTAGATGTTTTGGAAAAACAAAAATCTAACCTTACCAATATGTATAATCTTACCGAAGAAATCATAAATCAGAAATGTGAACTTAATAATCTGAAAACAGATGAATGGCTTGAGAAGATGGAAAACATGGAGAAGGAGGGCATAGATTTTGTGAACATTAGCAAAATTGACATCCACATGAAGAAGAAAATGGGAGCAATAATCGGAGGAGCAGTAATGATAGTATTTATGATATTTCTTATTGGAATGTTCCTGTGGGGAAATAGTGTTGATCCAATTCCTTTAGGACTTTTGATAGTTTTAGTAGCAATTCCGGTTGTTATCATTGTATGTATCATTGGTGTTTTAATAGGCAGAATAAGAGAAATAGATGGAGGAGAAGAAGATGAAGCTGCTAAGTATTGATTATATTCCGGGAACGGAAATAGAAGCATTGGGTATGGTAAAAGGAACAGTTGTTCAGACCAAAAATGTAGGTCGTGATTTTATGGCAGGAATGAAAACACTTGTAGGTGGAGAAATCGTAGGTTATACGGAAATGTTAAATGAGGCAAGACAGATTGCTGTTAAGAGAATGGTTGATGAGGCAAAAGAACTGGACGCAGATGCGGTAATTGGTGTAAAATACGGTTCATCACAGGTAATGAGTGGAGCAGCAGAAGTGATTGCCTATGGTACTGCTGTAAAAATTATAGACAATTAATTTGTTTATAAAAGAAATAAATGCTTACAAGGCATAGACTATGATTTAATATAGGTAGTAGTCATAATTGAATAAAAGAGATATAATAAACGTGCAAGGTCAGAGATAGGCTTTGCACGTAATTTTAGGTTTTCCAATTTGGTGGTACGTTGCATTTTATGCAGGTTGGCCAAAAGCTTGGGCAGTATTTAATTTGTCAAAAGAAGAATATGGAAAATTAAATAATTAAATATGATAGGGCGCAATTTGCGCCACGGTCGGACATCCATAATCCATTCATTCTGTGATTGTGGATGTTTTTTGATTAATAAGAAATTTAAATAGGGAACTTTTTGAAAGAAAAATAACAAAAAAGTTCCCTAAAAATAAGGAGACAAAAAAGATGGAAAATGTTTTATTTGAAAAGACACCGGTTCCTAAAGCCTATATGAAGCATTTTATCAATAAGCCGTCAGGGAGTAGTGTACGTATTGGCACTGGTAGTAATGTCAAATGTGGTAGGCTACAACGGAATACTTGTATCACAGGCGTGCTCAGATGTAATAACTGCGGTTATAGCAATAAGCATTATATTTAAGATAATTAATAAGAAGTAGAAGTATAAAGAAACTAATTAATAATTGACCAAGCTGAATGCGAGGGTCAGCTATAATTTAAAACTTGTTTAAGTAATATGATATAAACAAGTTGACAACAAACTTATTTAAGTAATATTATATAAATAAGTTGAGGTGACAAAATATGGAATATAATTTTAAAGAAGATTTGAAATCAATAAGGGTGATATTGGGGTTAACACAATCTCAGATTGCCGAAAAAATTGGTGTTGAACAGATTACTATTTCGCGTAATGAGATGGGTAAAACTACTCCATCTGATAAATTGCTAGAGTATGTGTATGAATTTGCTTTTAAGAATAATATTAAACTTAATAGACTTAAAGAAATGTTCTATATAGAACATATGGATAAGAATCATAAGCTTTTATTTCATGGAGCGAAGAGCAGGATAGAAGGAAAGTTGGATATACATAAAAGCAGAACGAATAATGATTTGGGACAGGGCTTTTATACAGGTGAGAGATACGAACAGGCGATATCATTTATTTCAGGTTTTGAAAAGTCAAGTGTGTATATTTTTGATTTTAAGGAAGAAGGTTTAAAAGGGAAAAAATATAATGTGAATCAGGAATGGATGATGACTATAGCTTATTATCGTGGCGTTTTAGAGGAATATGAAAATCATCCCATAATAAAAAAGCTAATAGAAAAATCCTGTGACTGTGATTATATCATAGCTCCCATTGTGGATAATAGAATGTTCCAGATTATTAACTCATTTATTATGGGAGAAATAACTGATGAGCAGTGTAAGCACTGTCTGGCGGCTACCAATTTAGGTTATCAGTATGTATTTAAAAGTGACAAAGCTATCAAAAGCCTTAAAATGTTGGAACGTTGTTATATTTCGGAAAAAGAAAAGGAATACTATAAGAAAATGAGAAATTCGGATGCTAAGCTTGGAGATGATAAAGTCAAATTAGCCAGAATTAAATATAGAGGAAAAGGTCGTTATATAGATGAAATTCTGAAATAAAAAGGATTGTAAGGAGCAGTTATTATATGAGAAAATTTGACAAAGATGGTTTAATATTATGTGAAATGCAAGGACAAGTATTTGAAATGTCAATTGAAACGACGTCTACAAGTTCAGAAATATTTATAAGAAGGTTTATGCAAAGTATAATTGCAAAAAGTTTAGACAGTGGAGATATTTTGCAGACTAATATTCAACCAAAAGATATTTTTGAAAGAATAGTTGAACAGTATGGAGAGTCAAAGTATGGTTCGGTAAAGTATTCTCCTAATGAAATGTACTGGATAGGGTATATTTACCGCTATTTTTCATACACATATGAAAAATCATCATCTCAGGTTTATAAAATTATAAAACCAAAAGAATTACGGAAATTATTTTTTGCTTATCATACAATGGATCCAAGTCAGGCAATAGAAAGAATTTTGGAGGCAAAAGGATATCCGATTAATGAAGAGGAAGAATTAAAAAGACAATACGAAATATTTCGTAGAATCCGTAAAGGCAATTAATAGTGTATGTTATTTTAAAACTCCAAAATTTGGATTGTTGACAACAGAAATATCCTATGCTAGACCATTCAAGGTTAGAAGAATTAACTTGAGTAAGTTATACATAATTATAAAATGAAAATATATACAAAGGTGCTATAGATGAAAAAAATAATTATTTTATTAACATGTGCGATTTTGCTATGTGGATGTGGAAATGGTAACATGGTAAAAACTCAAAAGACAACACAGAATAATGAGCAGAAGTACACAAGCGAACTTTTTGCAATGGACACATATATGGAAATAACAGCATATGGTAACGATGCAAAAGAAGCAGTAGCAAAGGCCTCTGCCAGAATAAATGAATTAGACGGAATGCTTTCTACAGGAAACAGCGACAGTGAAGTTAGCAAATTAAACAGTGAGAAAGAGCTTAAGTTGTCGGAAGATGTTGGAAACATAATGGAGCGTTCTTTGGAAATATCTGAAAGTACAGGCGGTGTTTTTAATCCTGCAATATATCCAATTATGCAGTTATGGGGTTTTGATACAAAGAATTATAAAGTTCCTAATAAAAAAGAACTGGAAAGTACATTAAAAAATATCAATGAATCAAAAATCAAATATGATTCAAAAACAAGAGTGGCAAAACTAGATAAAAAAATGAAAATTGATTTTGGCGGAATTGCTAAAGGATATACTTCATCGGAAGTTATGAAAGTTTTTAAGAATAACGGAATTAAAAGCGGTCTGGTTAGTCTTGGTGGAAATGTTCAGGCACTTGGAGCCAAGCCTGACGGAAGCAAGTGGAAAGTTGCAGTGCAGAATCCAGATAGTGATGAAAGCTATATAGGAGTTCTTGAAATTGTAGGCAAGGCAGTTATTACTTCAGGTGGCTATGAGCGTTATTTTGAAAAAGACGGAAAAACATATCACCACATAATTGATCCGGCTACAGGGTATCCGGCAGATTCAGGACTTAAATCAGTTACAATTATTAGCTCCGATGGAACTTTGGCAGACGGATTATCAACATCATTATTTATTATGGGTATTGACAAGGCTAAGGAATATTGGAGGGCCAATAGCGATAAGTTCGACGCAATACTGTTAACTAACGACAACAAGCAATATGTAACAGAAGGAATTTATAGTGATTATTCTACGGACTATCCGGTAGAAAAAATAAAAAAGGAAAATCATAATGAATAACTTGAAATTGACGAAAAAGAAAGATTTAATTTTGGCAGCAGTTATTATTGTAATTGCCATTGTCATGTATATTATAATGAATCAGATGCAGTCGGATAACGGTGAAATAGTAAAAATAACCGTAGACGGAAATGTATATGGAACTTATTCATTGACAAAGAATCAGGAAATAGAGATAAAAACTGATAAAGGTAAAAATATAGTTTGGATTCACGATAATTGTGTGGAAATGAAAGAAGCAGATTGTCCTGATAAATATTGTGTTAAGCAGGGAAAAATAACAAAGACCAGACAAAATATTGTATGTCTTCCACACAAGGTTGTTGTGGAAATTGCAGTATCAGACAATACAAAAGGTAATGAGGCAGATGTTATTGCAAAATAGGAGTTTTTAGCAATTTCAAAAGAGAAGAGAGAAAATATGAGTACAAAGAAAATAGCAAATATAGCAATGCTTGTTGCTCTTGCAATAATTTTTAGTTATGTAGAGGTTTTAATACCAATTAATATAGGAATCCCTGGTGTAAAGCTGGGACTGGCTAACCTTGTGATAGTCATTGCATTGTATAGCTTAGATATGGGGGACGTATGGCTAATATCATTGGTAAGAATAGTTCTTGTAGGATTTATGTTTGGCAGTTTAATGTCAATTGCCTATAGCCTTGCCGGTGCCATAGTAAGTCTTATTGCAATGATGATAATTAAAAAAACAGATTTTTTTGGAATTATGGGAGTTAGTATTATAGGGGCAGTATGTCACAATATGGCACAGATAGCCGTTGCAGCATTTGTAGTAAAAAACAACGGCATTTACTACTATGTTCCAATGCTTCTTATAGCAGGAGTAATTACAGGTGGGATTATAGGAGTAGTTTCCCATAGAGTATTAAATATATTAAAAAAATAAAACTTTTTTAATACAAGGTTAGCCAAAACTAATAAAATAAGTAAAAACAAACCGATATTAATAGCTGTAAAAAGCTTTAATAAATATAAAAAATTCTCAAACGGAGGTAAGAAAAGTGAGAAAAGATTTATTTTTAAACAAGAGCAACAACAAATCATGGTATTCACAGAGGAAGTTTTCAGTGTAATACAACAATTATAATAAAAACGATATATGTTGAAATGTGCTATATTAGAGGAAATATTTTATCAGGATAGTATAAGCGGAATAGAAAAAATTTCTTATGAAAAAAATAAAGGAAGAAATAGGCAAATGGAGGATGCAGATGTGAGTCAAAAAGTTTTAAAGCAGATTTCTAAATAGTCAGGGAGTAAGTAATTTCTATGGAGCAAAAAGTCATAAGCTTATGACAAGTATTATCCATATAATACGAGGAGAAATTAAAATAAGAAGGACGAAATAGTTATGCCTAAAATAATTCATAGAACAACGTTGATAATTGCAACATTAACAATACTAACAGTTGCATTATATAATGCGACTTCAATTGATATAATCCTAACTTTTGCAATTACATTAGGGACAACTTCATATCATTTTATTATGAGATTGCTTGTAGGTTTGATTTTTAATCAGGTTATGAGGAACAGAGCGGATTATACGAAGAGTTGGTATCAGGTCAGCAATTTTGAAAATAGAATATATAAGAAATTAAATGTGAAGAAATGGAAGAACAGAATGCCTACATATGACTCAAGTTTGTTTGACACTAAAATTCATAGTTTGCAGGAAATTGTACAGGCTATGTGTCAGGCAGAGTTGGTACATGAAATGATTGTAGTGTTAAGTTTTGTACCAATTGTTGCAGGAGTTTGGTTTGGTGTATATCCTGTTTTCGTTATTACATCGATTTTGGCTGCAATGTTTGATTTGATATTTGTAATTATTCAGAGATATAATAGACAGAGAGTTATTAAGTTGATGAAATACAAAGAAGGAAAAAGCAAAAAAGATGGCAGAGAAGATGACAAAGGAAGAGTGGTATAATCAATTATTTCTGGGACTTGGAAGGTCAAAGTTTCGTAGCAGTTTTCATTTGAAACAGAAGGATATTGATTATATAAATGAAAAAGGTTTGGATACTATAAGAGAACATGCCAGAGAGTTTATTGCAAAAAGAGAAGCACCGGCGGTTATTCCAAATGACGGAAAACAGACACCAATGAAAGGACATCCGGTTTTTGTGGCACAGCACGCAACGGCAACATGTTGCAGGGAGTGCATTAGAAAGTGGCACAAAATACAACCGGGAAGAGAGCTAAGCCGGATACAACAGGAATATTTGGTGGATGTGATAATGACGTGGATTGAGAAGGAAATAACCAACTAGGTTATGCCCTAATGAATATAAGACAGGATTAAAATAAATAACAGTTGATAATTACAGTAGAATCGAGGTTTTATTTATGGAGGTAAAAGAGTGGTCATATGAAGAATATCCATCTTTTGATGAGCCAATTGATGGAGTGGAAAGAATACCAACTACAGGGGACGAGAAGGGTGCATACATATTTTCTAATGTTGAATATGCACACGTAGATGGAATAACATTGCATTTGCAAATTATTGTTCCCAGAACAAGAAATACAACAGATAGTGATGAAACATATCCTTGTATAGTTTATGTTCAGGGTTCAGCATGGTTGAAGCAGAATATTAATTCCAAACTTGGTGTGCTTTCAAGATTAGCTGAAAAAGGTTATGTAATAGCAGTTGTTGAGTATCGTCATTCAGGCATTGCACCTTTTCCGGCACAGGCGATAGACACAAGAAATGCCATAAGATTTATGAAAATTCATGCCAGTGAATACAAGGCAGATGCAACCAAGATGTTTGTTGCAGGGGATTCTTCAGGAGGACATTCTGCATTTTTTTCACAGCTTATCAAGGAAGATTCTAATGAAAACATTTATCCTGAAGCAGATGCAAATGTTAAGGGAATTATTTCAATGTATGGTGCATTAAGCATAATGTTTGAAGACGGAATGCCTAGTACATTGAATCATCATCAGCCTGATAGTCCGGAAGGAATGGAAATGGGTGGCGTTGATTTGCGTAATAATCCTGATTTGTGTAGAAAAATGTCAGTTGAGTGTAATATAAATGAGGACACACCATTGCCCCCAATACTTATGTTCCATGGAACAAAGGATCGCACAGTCAACCCTAAAATTAGCGTCGTTGTATACAAGCTATTAAAGAAATACAATAAAAATGTGAAGTTATATATGCTTGAAGGTGCGGACCACGGCGGAAGTGAGTTTTTTACAGAAAGAATTTTGGATATTATTGAGGAGTTTATACAGTCAAATATATCTGATTAAAAACTTACAAATTTTGCAATGATGAGTAAAATAATCAGGTTGTAATCAGACTTTTGGTGTTTTGATGTACTAATCAATATATTAATAGAATCAGATGGAGACAGATTATGGTAAAGAAAATAGTAAAAGGAAAACAGATTTTTGCGAGAAAAGCGCAGCTTGCTACAAAAGCGGACAAACAGGTTGTAACTGATTTAATGGATACATTAAGAGAAAACAGAGAAATTTGTGTAGGCATGGCGGCCAATATGATTGGAGTAAATAAATCCATTATTGTTGTGGCAGCAGGACCGTTTCAGTTTGCAATGGTTAATCCTGTGATTACTAAAAAATCAGGAGAGTACACTACAGAAGAGGGCTGTCTTTCATTGGATGGAGTTCGTAATTGCATAAGATACGAAGAAATAGAAGTGGATTATTTGAATGAAAATTTTGAGCCGAAACACGGCAAGTTCAGTGGTTATACAGCCCAGATTATACAACATGAAGTGGACCACTGTAATGGAGTGGTGATATAAAATATGCAGGATGTGGACCGGCTCCAATGATTTCATTGCTATCAGAAAAATATCCAAACCGACATTACACAGGTCTTGATTTAACACTTGTAATGATAGAACAGGCGAAGAAGAAAAATATTCTGAATGTTGATTTTGTGGTAGGGGATTGTGAAAAAAATCCTTTATGTATACAGGTTTGCAAGCCTTGTATATCATAAAGGATTTTTTAGTAATGATATATTGAAAAATTATATTTTATTAAATATATCATTAGATTATCAAAGTCTCAAAAAATAATTGACTTTTTAATTTGCTTTTATTATAAAGCCTTTTATTTTACTGTTACTTTGCAGACAAATTTTTTCGTACCTGAAATTACTGTAATCTTAGCCTTTCCTTTTTTCAAGGCTTTGATTCTACCGTTTCTGTAGACTTTGACAACTTTTTTGTTTGAGGTTACGTAAGTGATTCTGTCACGACTATTTATCGGTGTTAGAGTAACTTTAAATTTAAAAGTTTTGCCTTTTTTCAAAGTCAGTTTCTTACGGTTTAACTTAATCTTTTTAGTAGTAATTTTGCGTGTCCGTGTATTCTGAGACGAAGTCGTTGGAGTTTTTGTAGTTGTCTTAGAAGACGAAATTTTTGCAAGTGTTACAGAATATACTTTTCCACAAGCACTGCAAGTCTTGGATTTTAATCCTTTTTCTGTGGTTGTAGGTTCTTTTACAACTACATATTCTCCGTAACTATGTCCTGTTGCTTTTATGCTTCTTGTTTTTGTTTTTTTACATACAATGCAGGTAAAAGTTGTTACGCCGTTTGCTGTACATGTAGGCTCTTTTGTTACTTTTCCGTCATCCCAAGTATGGTTACCGGTTTTTTTGATGGTCTGACCATATGAAATTGTTTTCTTACAATCAGTGCAATATGTATTTCCTGTATAACCATCTTCGCCGCAGGTTGCGTCTTTTTTCTTGCGGATTTCAGTATGCTGATGTCCTGTTGCTGCAATGCTCGCAGTTTTGGTTTTGGCACATATACTACAAGTAAATGTTCGAACACCTTTCGCTGTACAAGTAGGTTCTGTTGTGACCTTTCCTTCATCCCAAGTATGAGTAGTTAATTTTGCAATGGTCTTACCGGATGAAATTTTAGTGCCACAATCAGTACAATATGTATCGCCGGTATAACCGGTTTCGCCACAGGTAGCAGCCTTTTTATTACGAATTTCGGTATGAAGATGTTTTGTTGTTTTTGCAATGTTTTCTGTTTTTGTCTTACTACAAATGCTACAAGTATAGGTCTTTACGCCTTCCTCTGTACATGTAGGTTTTTTAGTGATTACTCCCTTATTCCAACTATGATTTTCTGTTTTTGCAATAGTATTGCCTGATGAAAGTTTAGTTCCACAGTCAGGGCAATATTTATCACCGGTATATCCTTCCTCTTTACAGGAAGCTTCCTTTTGATTTCGAATTTCAGAGTGGAGGTGCTTTGTTGCATCTATGCCAATTTTTTTAATTTTTGTATTATTACAAATAGCGCAGGTATAAGTTCTTTCGCCTTCCACTATACAGGTTGGAACTTTTGTAATTACTCCACCATCCCAATGATTATCACAGTCATGTACAATTATTGTTGCCGAAGTTGTTGATGGCAATCCGTATAGTGATGTGGTTAACGTGGTGGTACCTTCTTTAAGACCTATAATCTTTCCATCACTATAGGTGGCAATAGAAGGGTCATTAATGGAAACGGTTGGAGTATCTAACAAGGTTCCGATTGGTCCAAATTGATTTATAAGAGAAATTATAGGTGTAATATTTGGAGTTACTGTTTCTCCTAATCTAAGAACATATGAATCTTGGTCAAAAGATGTCTTATAATTTGTAATCCAACTTTTAGTTACTGAAACAGTAACAGTTTGTTCACTGTCATTTGCCGGTGTTTCTGTTGTATTAATGGAAGGCCTGGAGGCAAATTCTTCCACCCAGTAGTCATAGCCGTTGTAAGTAACATGACCAACTCCAACGCAGGTAAATTTATAATCTAACATATTTCTACGGTGCCCCTGACCGGCATAAGGTTCGTTATCTTCACGCCATCCGTTATTTACTGCTTCTGCCTTAGAATAAACATTAGGACTTGCTACTGCAATATTCTCACCTGCATCCCGTCTGGTTATATTTTCTTCAGTATAAATAGTAAAAGGATTTTGACCATTTGGGCGGGTGTGGTCGTAGGATAGTGCAATTTCTGCTGCACGTTTCATTGCAAGTCGCTCTAAATCATAGTCATAGACAAGTTCTTTTAAACCGGGATATGCAACTTGTTTGGTATCAGTTTTATCCCAAGCCCATGCGTCAGTAGGACTGGTTCTCAGTTCATTAATCATATCTAAGATTCTTCGGGCTTCTGTCTGGCCATACTTTACAGATATATTGACCGGAATGATTTCTTCTGCATTTACATTTGTAGGAATTATCATAAGTAAACTCATAACAAAGGAAAATAGCAGTAATTTTAAAGATGTTTTTTTCATATATTCATCGTTCCTTCCATAAATAAAATATTGTTAAGGGAAAAAGACTTTTCCGATGTATAAAATTCATAAATTATCGAGTAATTTATATAGTTATATTTTATTATATTTTTTTGCGATTGTATATGACATTTTTGTGTTTTGACACCCTAATTTTTATATGAAACTGGGGGGACTAGTTGGCAAGGCATTTGAAGTAGGAAAGGAAATCTAATAATAAATAATCTAAAAAACTTGCATTGTTTAATGCAAGTTTTTTGCTGTTAATCAGAAAAATTATGGTATAATCATAGAAGAAAGTACGCAAGATAATACGGAAGATAATACGCAAGAAAGTACGGAAGTTAGTGCGTAAGATAGTATGGAAAGTTAGGAGAGAATTTTATGGAAAAATATCAACCACCATTTACAATTACAAATGAAATATCAGGATGAATATTATAATGCAATATCAAAATGCCATGTTAATGGAAATTCAACATTTTTTATTGAGTTTATGTTAAAACAGATTGATAGCGTGTTAGAAGAGATAGCAACACAAATAAATGAAGACAGTGAACAATTGTCTGATTGTGTTAGAAAACTTTTGGATGTAATGGAATATGATGTTGCGTATACAAGTAATCAACTTATGGAAAAGTTAGAATTGAAGTCTAGAGAAGGTTTTAGAAGAAATTATTTAAAACATGCACTTGAATTAAACTTGGTTAGTATGACAATTCCAGACAAACCAAATAGCAAAAATCAAAGATATATAAAAAAATAAAACTTAGGAGAGGAGCCAACATATCAGGTGATTGACAACAGAGTTAGCGTTGGTTTGGAAAAAACACGCAATGTTAAGTAAGGTAGCAAAAACTTTTATGAAAATAATAAATGAAAATTTATAGAGGATGATAAAATGACAAGAAGTGAAAATTTTATTTTAGATTTTACACATATTTATATTGATGAAAATATAGAGCAGACGGAGAATATTGTTAGAATTGACTGCTCAGATATTTTAGAAACCGACTTGTATTGCACCAAAAAAGGGGAGGCGGAGATTCAGAAACGAATAGAGAATTTTAGCATAAACGGCGTTCATTTTATTGATTCAGGTAATTATCATTACATAACAAAAATTATGACGGACAAAATAAATAAAAAGTTTTCGCTTGTTTTGTATGACCATCACACAGATATGCAAAAGCCTATGGTTGAAGGAATGACAAGTTGTGGCGATTGGGCGGCACAGGTTATTGAGCAAAACGAAAATCTTGAACAATTGATTCTTGTTGGGGCAAGTGAGGCGGATATACAGCAGATAAATGTGAAAAATCAGAGTAAGCTTATAACATTTTCAGCAGAAGAATTACGGAACAATAGTGGAAGAGAAAAACTTGATTTGATTGAAACTGATGTACCTTTTTATATTTCCATAGACAAAGATATTTTGGACAAACATTATATTGAAACTAACTGGAGTCAAGGGCATATGAGCCTTGGTATTCTTGAACATCTGTTGAAATTCTTTTTGAAAGATAAGAAAATAATAGGCGTTGACATATGTGGCGAATGCCAGATTGGACTTCCTTTTCCTGAATATATAGAGGCGGAGGAGAAAAACGCGGAGACTAATATTGAATTGTATGAGTATATTGGGAGATACATGGGAAAGTAGTTTAAATAATTATATATCATAAGTAATATAAAAATTATGCAGGAAAAAGTTGAAAAATTATATGAAGGTGTTGAAATTGCAAGAAAGCATAATGTGGATATGTTTTTACAGATGAAAAAATAATGCCTAGATTTTCTATTTTGAATCCAAGATATACAATGACACTACCACATTATCAGATGGTTTCAGGAATTTATGATATTTTTAATCATATTTGTGAACAGTATTTCTCAGGGGAAGATGATAAAAAAGGAACATTCATAATGACAGGTGGCTACAAGAAACTTGATAAAGAAGAAATAGAGCAGATATTTAGAGAAAGCTTGAAGAAATAATAACAACAAAATGAAAAAGGACTGCCGGAAAATGACACAGTTAATACTGAGAGTAAATCATTTCCGGCAGTCCTTTTTGCAATCTGATGATTTAGTATATTGAAAGAGTCTCTTCATTTCCGATATAAAGATGTAGATGATATTTCCGATATAAAGATGTAGATGATATTTCCGAATTTTTTTGAGCAATATATAATTGCTATTTGAGCAACGATTACGTGTCAGCGAAGAAAAACATTATATGACATGTAACTGGAATCAGCATTACAGAAATCGGAAAATAAAATAAAAAATAGTTGAAAAAATATAAAAACATAATAAAAATATTGTTTTATATAAAAAACACAAATAAAAATATTTTTATTACAATAAAATTAGTTACTTTTACCAAAAATATGTTATAATAGGCAGAAATGAAAGGGCAGAACAAAAATTTAATAAAAAATGAACCTAAAAGCTGAAATAAGCTTATATTTTTTACAAAGAATTTAAAACGTTTTTATTAAAAAACAATAAATATTTCTAAAAAAAATAATTGAAGTGTGTCAAAAGTAAATACTTCAACTAATAAAAAGTTTTAGAAAATTTTATTGAAAATATAGAAGTGGAATAAGCATCCATAATTCTACTTTCTATAATAAAAGGTTCAGTTTTTATAAAAAGGTCTAAAAGACTAGAGAAAATGGAGGGAAAAATGAAAGGAAGGAAAAGAACTTTAAGGAAAGGACTTTCAGGAAAGATTCTTAGTTTCACAATGGCACTTGCAATGGTCGCTAATTTGATGGGTGGATATTGTGCAGCTACAGAACTTTCAACAAAGGAAGTCAAAGCTGCAGATGCAGAGCAGCCACCATATCGTAATGTTATGTATTATGGTGACTGGTCAATTTATTCAGGACAAAAGAATTTTACACCTGACAAGATTGATGGTAGTTTAATCACACACTTAAATTTTGCGTTTATGGATGCAGATGCAAATGGTGATTTGATTACTACTGATACATGGGCTGATTATGAGAATCCAAATGTTGGATTTTCAGTTGGAACAGACAATAAATATGCAGGTGTATTAGGAGCAATGGTACTTTTAAGACAGAAATATCCTAATATGAAGATAGGTGTTTCTGTTGGTGGTTGGACAAGATCAGGTGATTTTCCAAAGATTGCCGCATCTGAAACAACCAGAAAGAATTTTGCCAATAATGTTGCAAAATTTGTTCATTATTATGGATATGATTTTGTAGATATTGATTGGGAATATCCTACAGCAGACAGGGATCCTGATCCTGAAGGAAACGGCGTGGCAATTGATAAGGGATGTAAAGGTTCAGCCGCTGATACACAGAACTTTACATTATTACTTCAGGCCATAAGAGATGCGCTTGACAGCTATGGTACAAAAGATAATAAACACTATGAATTATCAGTAGCAATGTCAGCATCACCTAAAATGATGGAAGCAATTGAATACGAAAAAGTATTAAAAATCGTAGATTTTGCAAACATGATGACATATGACCTTAATGGTGCATGGGAAGGATTTACTGCTCATCAGACAGCATTATACACAAATCCGGCATATGGTGAAGGAGATGCAGGACTTTCAGTTGATTCATGTATTAAATATTTAGAAAATAAATATGGGGACAACATTGATTATTCAAAAATCGTAGTTGGTGTTGCACCTTATACAAGAGGATGGAAAGAAGTAAAGAAAGACACAGGAAGAGATTCTAAAAATCCAGGATTATATGCAGATGCAACAGGCGAAAATGGTGTAACATATGCATATTCAGATATTGATTCATTAGTAAGCAAATATAATTTGACTAAATATTGGGATGATGTTGCAAAGGCCAACTATTACTATAGTGAATCTTCAGGAATGTTCTTTACTTGTGATACTGAAGAATCGGTAGCAGAAAAAGGCAAATATGTAAAACAGAAACACTTAGGTGGTCTTATTTCATGGATGGCTTCTTTAGATGCATCCAGCACAATAACTAAGACAATGAAAGAAGCATTGTATGGTTCAGAAGCAATTCCTAATCAGAAGATAGTTGCTCCTGCTAATGATGGAGTTGAAACAACAGTTACAACATCAGGTGATTCTTATACAATTACACTAAAAAATACTAACTCATCAGTAACAAAAGCAAGTGGTTCAAAAGATATTTCAGTAATGCCTTGGGCAGAATATTTCGGAAAAACATTAAGTTATCCTTCAATATCAATTGAAACACAAAATGGCGAAACTTTATCAGGAGATTGGAGCGCAGGAGGTACAATTACAACAGAAAATGGAAAAACTGTTGTTACGCCACCTGAGTGGAGTTCAAAAACATTAGAGCCGGGAGCTTCATTAACATTTACACTTAAATCAGGAAAAGGAACAGCTAATGCTCAAAATATAAAAGGAATAACATTAAGACAAAAAGCTGTTTCAGCAGGCGAAATTTTGTCAACAAAAGTTGTTTATAAAAATGGAGATTATGTAGAACCATCTGAGGATGTTACAACAAAATCTCAGCAAACAACAAATAGTCAGACACAGACAACAGCAAAAGAACAAAATACAACAAAGGGACAGCAAGTAACAACAGCTTCTGTTACAACAAAAAAAGAAAATGATACAACAAAACAGGCAACTGGAAAGTACCCTGAATGGTCTCCAAATAGTGTTGTATATAGATTGGGAGATCTTGTTCAACACAAGGGCAATGTTTACGAATGTACATACGCTCATACATCTAATTTAGGATGGTCACCAACAGATGCGGCAACATTGTGGAAATTAAGAACTGATTTGGTCGCAGGAGAAGTTCAGACAACTAAAAATAATGGAAGTGAGCAGAAAACAACAGAAAATAACTATACAGTTAATTCTAAATTACCGGAACATATGGTAACAGGTTATTGGCATAATTTCCTTAATGGCTCAACAGCATTAAAGATTTCAGATGTACCGGATTATTACGATATGATTTGTGTATCTTTTGCTAACTCATCAACAACACCGGGCAAAGTTACATTTGAACTTGATAAGGATTTGTCTAATGCGCTAGGTGGTTATACTAAAGCACAATTTATTCAGGATATTAAAAATGCTAAGGCAAAAGGTCAGCATGTAATTATTTCTGTAGGTGGAGCAGAAGGAACTACTTATATAACAAATGAGGAAGCTGCAAATCAGTTTGCAACAAGCCTTATTTCAATAATTGAAGAATATGGATTTGAAGGTGTAGATATTGACTTTGAAGGAGGTGCAGTATCAGGAACAGATTATATAGCAGAAGCACTTAGAACTGTACGTAATCATTTTGGTGAAGATTTTATTATTACAATGGCACCTGAAACATATTATTTCCAGGATACAAATCCTAACGGAACAATGGCTACATCTGCATATTACAGATTAGCATATAAGATTAGAGATATTCTTACAATTTGTTATCCACAGTTCTATAATTCAGGGGCAATGAATGGATACAATGGATTTAATGCACAGGTTGGAACAGCAGATTTCTTAACATCCCTTTCAACATTATTGTTAGAAAACGGACTTAGAGCTGATCAGGTTGCACTGGGATTACCATCAACATCTAAAGCTGCATCAAGTGGATATGTGTCAACAGACATAATTTCAACAGCAGTAAAAGCTCTTGTTAATGGAACATCATCAGGAAACTTTACAGCACCAAAAGCATACCCAACATTAAGAGGTGTTATGACTTGGTCAATAAACTGGGATGCTACAAATAATTATACATGGGCAAAATCAATGTCATCTCTTATGGATTCATTAGAGAAACATGAGCAACCAACAACAAAGCAAGCTACTACAGTTGCTCCAACAACTAAAACACCAGTTACAGAAGCACCAACAGTAGCACCTACAACAAAGAACGAAACAACTGCAGCAGGTCAGCCTGAATTAAAACCAACAGAAGTAATCAGTTTAACAATTCAGGAACAGAAAGCCGGAAAAGTTACATATGTATGGGGTCAGACACAGGAACAGATTGCTAGTGGACAGACATACAAAGTATACATAGATGGGCAGTATATTGAATCATATACTGTGGCAACATCAACAACATATACTTTTACAACTAACGGAAAACATACTATTAGAGTAACAGCTAATTTGAATGGATATGAAACAGAAGGGCAGACAATAGAAGTAACAGTCCAGGGATTGACTCAGGACGCTATTACAAAGACGCCTGTTCAGACAACAGCTACAACAACAAAAGCACCAGAACAGACAACAAATCCGGGAACAGTAACAACAGGTCTTTCATCAAGATTAATGATTGGCTACTACCATACATGGAATAATGACGGAAATCCATTTGTTAAGCTTAGAGATGTGGACAAAAACTGGGATGTCATTAATATTTCATTTGCAGAACCTGAAAAGGCAGGAAGTACTGACGGAAAGATGAAGTTTGATATATCAGGTCTTACAAGTGATTACACAAAGGATGACTTTAAGAAAGATGTAAAGTCATTACAGGCACAGGGAAAGAAGATTGTGTTGTCAATTGGTGGTTATGAAGGATATTTCTCATTAACATCAGACGATGCTGTAAATCAGTTTGTAAGTGATATAAAGTCAATTATAAATGAATATGGATTTGATGGAATTGATATTGACCTTGAACAGTCTTCAGTACAGTTTGAAAGTGGAAATGATAAAGATATAAATAATCCAACATCACCTAAAGTTGTAAATATGATTAAAGCCATTCGTACAATTTGTGATAGCTATGGAAATGATTTCATACTTTCATGGGCACCTGAAACATTTTATGTACAGTTAGGTTATTCATTCTATGGTGGAATTAACCAGTATTGTGACGCAAGAGCGGGAGTTTATCTTCCAATGATTAATGCACTTAGAGACAAAACATCTTATGTTCATGTTCAGTTATACAATTCATCACCTATTACAGGACTTGATGGAACATCATATAATATGGGAACAAAAGAAGGAATAGTAGCAATGTGCGAAATGCTTCTTAAGGGATTCCATGTTGGAGCTTATTATACAAATTCAACTGATGAGTCAACATATTTTGCACCACTTAGACCTGATCAGGTAGTAATCGGAGTACCTTCATCACAGAGTGCAGCAGGTAGTGGTCAGGTAACAAATGAAGTACTTCAAAGTGCGTTCACAGAGCTTAATAATAATTATCCGGGAATAAGGGGAATTATGTCATGGTCAATTAACTGGGATTCATCACAGAATAAGAATACATTTGTTAATGAAAATGCAGAATTTCTTGCAAAATTTAAAAATAATGAACCAACAACAGTAGCACCGGTTACAACACAGGCGCCAACAGAAAAGACCACAACAGTAGCACCAGTTACAACACAGGCACCAACAGAAAAAGCTACAACAGTTGTGCCAACAACACAGGCACCTACAACA